>Ga0180300_10000001_pt1 | contig 247899 bp, 269 predicted proteins | sample GuaBasSediGuay15_FD_121798 | JGI IMG/M metagenome (GOLD analysis project Ga0180300, IMG submission 121798) | Subseafloor sediment microbial communities from Guaymas Basin, Gulf of California, Mexico - Guay15, Core 4569-2, 21-24 cm | ecosystem: Environmental > Aquatic > Marine > Hydrothermal...
AATGCATGGAGCAATATCAGCAGGCACAAGATGGGACTATACTATGTTGTTCTATATACACAGGAGCAACTGTACGGATAAAAAATACGGGGATGACATTCCTGAAATGTTGTTTAACATTACGAGGAATCCGGCTAATATCACAAATTACACTGGGATATATTTGGGTTACGATAATGGAACTGGGAGCTATGTGTTTAAGGAAACAGGAGATTACATAGAATTCCTCCTTGATGCAGAAGATTATAACAGGAGCAAAGCTGTCTTCGAGATAAGAAATGTTCCACGCAGCTTGTCAAAGAAATTAAAGGTGTGGAGGTCAACAGGGTCTGGATTCCAGCTTCTCAGCTCTGGGAGTGATTACTTAAACCAAACAGGCAATGACAGCTATTATCATTTCAATTACACGTTGATAATGCTTAATTATACGATCGAAAGTGGAAACTCAGAGCGCTTTTTCATAGGAAATAGAAGCCCGCCAAATTTAAATCTAACTGCAACAAACCTTAGCTCTGTGTCATACTGGATACAATATCATGCAAAGCACATAAACTTCAGCATAAGCAACACAGGGAATACCACTGTTAGAAATGCCAATGTTTCTCTTTTCATAAATGACAGCTATGTGAACAGCAGCAGTATAATGGTAAAAGCACAGTCAAGCAATTCAAGCATAATAAGAGCAAATATAACTGCCACAGGCGGACCGTATATAATAAAGCTCTCTGTTGACCCTGAAGACAAAATTGGAGAAATGAATGAAAGCGATAACAATTACTCAAAAATTGTAAATGTTCGCTTTGCAATGAACTTAAGCATATGGGATGAGACAGATACTCCGAAATTATACACCACTGGTCCAAAGATCCCAAATGAGCAAGTGCTCTTCTTCGCCAATTACACGAATTTCTCATCCTCTCCCCCGAATATGACGATATGGTGGAACAGCTCGTGGTCACGCAGGATTGAGGTTAACATAACAGAGCCTTATAGTGTTTCAAGAACGCATGATGTTGCTTATGTGTTATTTAACCATGGCGGTAAGGCAAGGACTGACTGCAGAGATGTCAGAGTATTGGACAATAACTCCCACCTGCTTCCCAGAAAAATAGGCATATGTAATTCAAGCCATATGGAAATCGCTTTCCCTGTTAACATTTCTGCCTCGCAAACAAGGACTTACTATATCTATTGGGGAAACAAAAAAGCTGAAAGCTACAGAACAGCTTTCCCAGACATAAATTGGTATGGCTTGAATGATGAGGACGATTACAGCAGGTCTGGGATGAAATACAATAGATTTAGACCGTACAAAAAGAATGGTAACTGGACTTTGGTTATGGATTGGGGAGGTGCAGGCACTCTAAGTGACTATGTGGGGATCAGAGGATACTACACCAGCAGGTACATAAGTGATGAGAATATAAGCGGCGAGCAGATTTCCCACTACAGCCAAGAAAACGACGAGGATGACAGCAAGTACTCTGAAGACGGTATTACATGGACAATGACTGACTGTTATGATGACTGTGATTATTTTATAAACAATTGGTTTAACCCTGCTTTCAAAAATGAGTTTGACATAGGAACAAGAGCGCCCTGTGGCGGCTCATCTATAAGGTGCGACTATGGGAACATTTCAATAACCATGCCGGGCAATGAAGACCCGGATGCAGTGCTCATTTTCATAAACGATACGTATGGCAGCTGTTATTTCAATGGCACTCCTATAAGCACAAACAGGTATTACAACGCAACGCCAAGAACATTTGGCTTTAATTTAAATATTGGGCAGGAAACGGTTTTTGCAGAGTGCAATATAAGTTTTAACTATAGTGGCATAACAAGCCCTTGGGCAATGATGTGGTACAATGCAAGCAAGAAACTTTTTGAGTACAACAAAAGCTTTCCAGAGGATGGGCACTTTATATGGAACGTAAGTTGTGGAGGTATCTGGTTTGAACACAAGAAGGCAAATGACACAATAGACATAAGCTCTTCTCCTGACTTTCAGGTTTTCCCTGAAAACATCTCATATCCTGAATACCTTCTTCAATACCAGAAAGTACAGGTCAATATCAGTGTTTACAACGATGGCAACATAAATGGAAACTCAGTTAATGTTACCCTTTGGCAAGGCACGCAGTATGTGAACAGCACTTATATAGACATTCCTGGAAAAACAAGTGCAGTAGCAAGAATAAATTGGACACCAAGCAAAGGGGGTTTTGCATACCTAAATGTTTCTGTTGACCCTCTAGACAAAATAACCGAGAGCTTTGAGAACAACAATAATGCAACTGTTGAGGTTAATATTACATTCGCCACTACCCTGGATATCTGGGACTCCACTGACACGCCAAAACCACACACGACGGGAAAGGTTTACCAGGGCCAAACTGCCAAGTTCTTTGCTAACTTCACAAACGGCTCTGACCCTGCCTTTGACCCAACGTGGTGGAACATAAGCTGGAATATGAGAAAAAAGATAACCATTGAGGAAACTTATGGTGTTTCCAGAATCCACGATGTTGTTTACATTCACTTTGACCCAGATGGCTTTGTAAGAAGCGACTGTGAGGACATAAGAGTATATGACATCGCCAACAGCAGGCTTGTATCAAGAAAGATAGGAAATTGTTCCCCTAACGATGTGTGGATTTCATTCCCAATAAACATCTCTGCAAGCTCATCCAAGGATTATTACATATACTACAGCAACCCAACTGCCTCAAAAGGCAACTCAACATTCCCGGCACTGAACTGGTATGGCTTGAATGATGAGGACAACTACTCAAGGGCTGGTTTCAGATACAATAGACTCAAGCCATATAAATATGGGGGTTATTGGTATATCACATTTGACTGGGGCGCTGCAGGAACACCAAATGCGCCGTCAGGCATAAGAGGGTATTTCTTCAGTTATTTCGCAAATGAGTCCAAGATAGAGGGCTATGCCATAGACTACAGCAGCCAGGACTCAGACAATGATGACCAGGCATACAGTGATGATGGCAGCTCTTGGACCATGATGGATTGCAGGGATGGCTGTGACTATTTGCTCGGGCCTGAAACACCCCAGCACAAGCACGAATGGGTTGGTGGAGCAGTAGCGCCCTGTAGCAGTGGAACAAAATGTGACTATGGCTATTTAAAAATAAGGATACCTGAAAACGAAGACCCTGATTCAATCCTGTTCAACATAACCATAAAAAACAATACAGCTTATTGGAATGACACAGAGATACTTGGCCTTGGAGCATATAATGTGACGCCCAGAAGCTATGGCTTTGATTACCACAACTCAACGCCTGAAACCGTCTCCAACTGCTTCATATCATTTAACATTTCAGGGGGCTGGACTGATTGGGCAGGCATGACATATAACCAAAGCAATGAGCTTTATATGTACTGGAAGGTTTTTGAGCAGCCAGGTGTTTACACATGGAATGTCAGCTGTGCTGCTCCTCTTGTTCAAGGGCAGAATAAGTCAGACACGATAACGATATCTGGCTCGCCTGATTTAAATGTAACTGAAAGCAGCATAAAAGCACCACAAGTTGGAAGACCGTGGCACAGGGTGGAGTTCAACATAACAGTAAATAACACAGGTTATGACAAATCTCCTTTCACCAATATAACACTGTGGATAAACACCAGCTATCTCAACAGCAGCAGATTAAACATTTCTATGTTGAGCAGAAATCACACTATGTTCTTCTGGACGCCTTCATCCCCTGGGAATTACCTGCTAAACCTATCAGCAGACCCGAACAATGAAAAGGAAGAGAGCTTTGAAGATAACAACAACATAACGAAGTTATTCCTTGTCAGGTATGAGGCCTTGCTGCAAATTTGGGATTCAACAGACCCAAAAGGAGGGTCTCATATAATATACCCAGACCAGAAAGCAAACTTCTACGCCAACTATACAAATGCCTCTGGATATCCGATAAACAAGTCATTGGCAAGTGATGCGCACTGTAATATATCTATATACAACGAAACCACTGATAGGTGGATAGGAAGACCAATGAGATACAACACCACAAGCCAACTCTACGAGTTTAATAGAACATTTTCTCTTGAAGGGGCATATGAGTGGAATGTGACCTGTAAAGCCACAAATTATGACACAAAACAGCTTTTTGATACCATTTACATAGGCCAAGCCCCTGAGCTTGAGCTGAGAAGGGAAAACATAAGCATAAGCCCAGAATTGATTTACAAAGGAAATAGAACCCTTTTGAATATTACTGTTTTTAACCTGGGAACAGAAAATTCAGCATACACCAACATTTCAGTTTACATTGATGACAGCTATTTCAACAGCACAAGAATCAACATAAGCAAACAGTCATATAATAGAACAACTTTCTTCTGGTATGCAATTAAAGGCAATCACACGATAAAGATATCAGCAGACCCAGACGATGAAAAGAGCGAGAATGATGAGAGCAACAACAACATAAGCATAAATGTCACTGTGTTTGAATGGGCTAACCTATCAATATGGGACCAAACAGATGAACCACGACCTTACACTACAGGTGCTGCGTTTGCAGGTAGCCCTGTTAAATTTTATGCCAATTTCTCAAACGCCAGCTCAGGAGCATTAACAGATGACTATTACTCAGGCTGGTGGAATAAAAGCTGGAGCTATCGGCTTGAATACCAGATAAATGAGAGCCTTGGATACAACAGGGTAAGAGAGCCTATAACCGTTGTAGTTAATTTCTCGCAATATCCTCTACTACAAGGAAGAAGCATAGACAGGAATTCCATAAGGATAATAAGCAATAACAAAGTAAACCAAATAAACGGCCATCCCTATGTCATAACATGGAACGAGGACTACAGCTCTGCTCTGCCAGAGGCAACAATAACTTTTGACCTTAACATAAGTGCAAACGACATCACGAAATTTTGGCTTTATTTTGACACTACTGACAATGAGAACAAAAGCGCAGCTGCCTTCGGAGATTATTATGTCTTCCACTACTTTGTGAGAATTGCCAATCTCATAGACATCATGTCAATACACGACAATAATTCCATCTGGATAGAGGACTTAGATGATGATGGAGAAATACTGCATTCTCAATATTTCAGCAATAAGCCAGCTGGCTGGAGGTATGTAAATAAAAGCCACGATCCAGATAATGTGATCATACACTCTACTTATCCTGTATTCATATACGCTGGCCTTGTTTCAACATGGGGCACTAATTTGAATGACTTGGAAGGCACGATATACGCAATTCAGGACCCTGTTCACGGAAATTACAGTTTCTACGGAAGAAGATTCTATTTCCATTCAACGAACCACACAAGCTCTGGAACAAGAGCTTGGTTCCTTACATATGAAAATACTCCTGTAAATGTAACTATAAAGCATTTCCTGACAGGCACGCTAATAACAAAACTGCAGATAACAAGCAGCAACATGCAGCCAGGAGGCAGCCCGCTGACATATGATTTCGCTGACGGCACAGACGTATTGATAGAAGCAGACTCAGACATATGGATAATTACAGGAGAAGATGATGCTTTCACATCTAGAGATGTTGGTTATACACCTTTAAGAAAGAACAGGACATATTATCTTTTCCCGTATTCAACAGGTTCTACTGGCATAGCCCAGGTCTTTGGAAAGCCAAATACCAATGTCACATTTAATTGGAGCTCAGGCAGCACGTGGAGGTTGATTCCATCTGATGGCAGGTTGATATTTGTAGAAAGCCTGACAAATGGCGGAAGAATAATGGAGGTCTCAGCAAACGATACAATAGCAGTAAGCTGGGTTACTGTAAATGACCAAAGCTCATTTGCGGCGGTATATGATGAGAACCACTTTGCTATGGGGCTAAACTTGAGCTTTGTTTTCAATGGCTCTGGCTACATGCCAATTAACATCAGCATCTTTACACTGAGCGATGCTACTGATTTTGTTTACAATGACAGCGGTTCTGCTCCAAATGAATACGTGCAAAACAATTTAAACGCCTGGAAAGCATACAGAATCCAAGACGGCTCAGGCACTTCCTACATAAAAGGAAGGGTAAGAGCAAATAAACCTGTAATTGTGTACTATGGTGGTGAGAGACCAGTAGCCACGAACAATGACGAGCTTCACACCGCAACACCCATAATTACCAGACTGCAGTATTCAGCACCTTTACAGCAAAACAATTTCAGAAAGCAAACAGCATGCGAGCTCCTTATAAATGTAAGTGGCGGCTGGGCTAGAAGACCTATGCAGTATAATGACAGCAAGAAGCTCTACGAGGCCACATACACCTTCAGCAAAGGAGGTCATTATTACTGGAATGTAAGTTGCCAAGGCATATACACAGAGCTCAAAAAAGCAAATGACAGCATAGATGTTATCAAAACTGTTTCTGTGAAAGCAATAAAGAGAGTCAATGACACAACACACAGTGTCTCAATAAATGTAAGCAACATGATGGATATAACAATAGGCCCTGTTATTCTCTACGACTTTGTTCCTGAAAACATAACGGCCTTTTCATTCACCACTGCACCAACTGACTCTGACACTATTGGCGGGGACCTGCATGGCACAGTTTATATTTGGGATTTAGGTTATTTTGAGCCAGGGGACTGGGCGAATATAAATTACTCTTTTTCAGTTGATGGCTTAGTGAAGTTGTCTGAATTCCACATAGTTGGAATTGACCCATTACTTCCACTAGGCTCTAACTCAAGTCATGCTCAACAAAGGGGGAGAAGCAAGAGGGTTCTGCCACACCTGCCCTTTAAGAGAACTTCTCCCCCAACACCCCATTTCATGTTTTTTGCAGAGGGGGAGAGAAAAATACTCACACCTGCCCACTATCCCCCCTCTCAATTTTATTTAAAGCTTGCCAATTGGTTAAAAAGAAAGAAAAAGAAAACATAGTGATTGTATGATAGTTGGTGCAGGCATAGTAGGGACCTATCTCGGAGCAATTACAGGAGATATGAAAATCTGGGAAAGCAAGAGAAAGTTAGAGGAAAAAGCTTGCTCTGGGCTGCTATCAGTCACAGGCCTCAAACAGCTAAAACTGCCATATAAGGAAGCCATAGTAAATGAAGTAAAAGGAGCAGAGATTTACTCTGAAAATTACTCTTTCACTGTAAAAAAGAGAAGCACTCAGGCATTTGTGCTTGATAGATATATCTTGCAAAAACAGACCTTACAAATGGCAGAAGACAATGGATGCAGAATACTGTGGAATAAAAAATGGGACGGCGAGGATGATACATATATTATAGGCGCAGACGGTGCGCTAAGTAAAGTAGCTGAAAGCATGGGAATAAAAAGAAGATATATATTCGCATATCAAATAAAAGCAGAGTATAAGACAGACTCAGAACTGGTCAAGATATTTCTATCAAAAAGATATGCTCCTGGTTTCTTTGCTTGGATAATACCAGAAGATGAGAAGACATCAAGGATTGGTATTGGTGTGAAAGAAGGAAACCTTAGGAATGCTCTTTTTGAATTCCTATCCTATAAGGGCATTAAAATAAAACATATTAAAAAAGAGGAGGCAGGTCTGATACCTATATATGAAGACAAAAAGATGGTGAATGACAACAAAGCCCTAATAGGTGATGCAGCAGTACAGGTAAAAGCAACAACAGGTGGGGGGATAATTTTTGCTTGTAAGGCGGCCCATATATTAAAGGACGCTATTAACAGAAATGATTTGAAGTACTATGAAACAGAATTTAAAAGCAAATACGGAAGAGACCTGGAAATGCATCTGAAAATAAGAAAGATGCTGAACAGGGTTGATTACGACGCCCTTTTGAAAAAATTGATAAAAAACAACGTGCCTGAAATTATTGAAAAGTACGGTGATATGGACCACCCAAGAAAACTAGTAAAACAGATACTTATGAAACCGGCTTTATGGCCGCTGATAAGATATGTTATTTAATTACTTTCCAAAATTGCGCTGCGTGCTCCTGTAAAAATCAATAGCCTTGTTGAACTCCCTCCTGTCAAATTCTGGCCACAGCCTTTTGCTAAAGTATAACTCAGAATACACCGCCTGCCAGGGAAGGAAATTACTCAGGCGTTGGTATGACCCTGTTCTCACTATGAGGTCAACATCATGCGGCATATAAAGGTGCTTTTTTATGTTTTCTTCTGTCACTTTCTCACCATTGAGCTTCAGAGCCTTTATCGCATTTATCAATTCGTCCCTCCCGCCATAGCCAAGGGCTATGTTAAGCTCATATTTTTTGTAGTCCTGCGTTTTTTCTTCAAGGTATCGTATATCCTCTCTTAAGTCTGGAAGAGCGTCTCTTTTGCCTATAATCTTTACCTTTACCTCGTTGTCATGCAGCTTCTTGTGAAGTGCAAACTCTCTCAGATATTTCCTAAACAATTTCTTCAGTATGCTTAATTCCACTGACTTTCTTCTCAGGTTTTCAGTAGAAAGAGCATACATCGTCACAACCTTTAGATATGGCAGTTTGAGGCACCAGTTTAGAACCTTCTCAGCTGTCTTGAAACCCAATTCATAGGCCCTTAAAAGGTCTATGCTGTGCTTTCTAGCAAATCTCCTGTTGCCATCAGGTATGAATGCAATGGACTGCAACATTAAAATCATCTCTCACTCTCTATAACGAAAACGAAGTATAAATATTTAAACTTGGAGCTTTTTATTTCTTCTTATGGAAAGAGGTATTTCACCAACAGTTTCATTTGTGCTGGTTGTCACAATCATACTTCTAGCAACTGCTGTGACATATCTGTGGGCAGCTCCAATAATCTCTGGCATAAACGAACCTGGGAGGGTGAGAAACCTAAAAAACCAAATGGTAAACCTGGATTATATGATAAGAGCAACTGCTCATGGAGACATAAATTTTACCAACAGCTATGAGTTATACGCACCTGGAGCATTTCTTGAACTCAGGCCAAGCAACGATTCTATTGTTATGACCTTCGTTCAAAAAGCATTGGTAATAGGAGTGGTCCAAAAAAACAAAAACACGAAATGCAGCTATGACGCTGAATACCTGAATGACACCATAACAGGAATATATCTTGGCAGAGAAATGAACATGTCAAGAGTATACTGGGGAGCAAAAGGTGTTGGAGATGCTGAGATAATGATATGCTATGATGATATTGACCTAAAATTTAACGGAGTATGCTCAAAAGGAAAAACAGGAGCACCGAGAATCTTGGTTTATATGAAAAAGATTGGGGTAAATGCGACAGATAACAGGCCAATTGTAAGCATAGATGTTTGTTAGGGATGTAAATGGCCACATTTAGCATAAACTTTGTTCTGAGGATAAGCGTATTGGCTACAATGATGGTCGCTATTATGCTTGCCATGATTGTTCAGTCAAACGAGATCAAAGCATACCAGCAGAGCATAAAGATGCAGGAGGTGGCGAAATATATTGACTCAGAGATAACGAACGTGTATCTTAGCCTACAGAAAGTAAACGAAACGCTCAACAAAAGCATATATCTGCCATATGACCCGTCCTTTTATTATCTTGTAAACCTGTCGTGCGTTGGAGGGAATATACAAATAAGCGCAGAAACACCTTCTCTGGGCAAAATCTTTATTATAAAAAAGCGCGTTAAATGCAATGCGAACTCTGTCTCTGGGCTCGCATTTCCTGGGGAGAATTGCATAATGGGAAAGAGAATAGATGCGACTCATGTTAATATAACTCTTGTGAGGGATTGCATTGTCTGAAAATATCGACAAGAAAAAACTGGCCAAGATACTGAAAAGAGCAGTGAATGAGATAAAACCAGAGGACATACCTCTATTCGCTGATAGAAGAGATATATTCATACAGCCTGCTCCAAAGATTCACGTTATTGAAGAGGTAAAAGCACCTGAAGAAATTAAGATAAAGGCTGGAAAGGACATCTTCAAAGAACTTGAAAAAGAGGTAAAGGAAGGCAAAGGCGCTAGCATAATAAAACCAAAGGGCCCTATAGTGCTTGAATTCCCAAAAATAACAGAGGAATTGAAAACATTTAACGTGATAAACATAAACGAGCTGGGAAAAGGAGAGGTTCTAGGCTTACCTTTCAGCAGCCACACGCTACCAGAGGTTGAAAAAAGCAAGAAGATAAACAGCGAGTGGGAACCTCCAGAAATGGAAAAAATAGACATGAGATATGCTTTGATAGAACCGTATGCTTATGCTAGCATTCATTGGGATGGAAAAAATAACGAATTGGTGTACAGTGTAATAGAGCCACCGCTGACTGATAGGGAGAAGAAGATATTGGAACAGCTTAAGGAAATGATTTCTGACCTTCTGGACATAAATCTTATGGAAGCTACGAACACCAAGGAACTACAGCAATATCTGAAAAAGAAGATAGACCAATTGATAAGGGACTACGAGATAAAGGTTTCTGAGGTTGAATATTGGAAGATATTGTATTACATTTACAGAAACTTCTTGGGTCTTGGGAAGATAGAACCTTTGATGCATGACCCGAACATTGAGGATATCTCATGCGATGGTGTAAACATACCTATTTTTGTATTCCACAGAAAATTTGGCAGTCTAAAAACTAATATCAAGTTTGAAAGCGATGACGAGTTAAATACATTTGTAACAAAGTTGGCGCAACGTTGCGGCAAGCACATAAGTGTTGCTGAACCCCTTTTAGACGCAGCCCTGCCTGACGGGTCGAGATTAAGTGCCACATACAGTGCAGGTGGAGACATAGCAACAAAGGGAAGCACGTTCACCATCAGAAAATTTACGAAAGACCCGCTTACCATAATAGACCTAATGAATTACGGAACCATACCTGCTACAATGGCTGCTTATCTGTGGTTGGCAATAGAATTTAGGAACTCCACTCTTGTGGCTGGTGGGACAGCAACAGGAAAAACGAGCACTCTCAACACGCTTTGCTTGTTCATACACCCTGAGGCCAAAATAGTAAGCATTGAAGACACAAGTGAATTGAGGCTACCCCACGAGCATTGGATAGCGAAAATTGCAAGACCTGGCTATGGGCAGGCAGGAGCCTCTGGAGAAAAGAGAGGAGAGATAAGCATGTTTGACTTGTTAAAGACAGCGCTGAGGGAGAGACCTGAAGTTATAGTGGTGGGCGAAGTAAGAGGAAAAGAAGCATATGTACTATTCCAAGGTATGGCTACAGGACATATGGGCTTATCAACGATTCATGCTGAAAGCATGAACGCAGTTGTCAGCAGGTTGACAACACCTCCTATTAACTTATCACCAGGCCTGCTCCAGCACTTAAAGCTGGTGATAGTCCTGCAACATGCACATATAAAGGGGATAGATGTAAGAAGGGTGAAGGAAGTTGTTGAGATAGTAGGCATAGATGCAAGAACTCAGAGACCTATAACAAACCAGATATTTAGGTGGGTGCCTTCAGGGGATTATTATGAATTTGCTTCTGACAGGAGTTATATACTAAATAGAATCATAGACGAGAAAGGAGTAAGTGAGCGCAGTGTCTGGGCAGAGCTGAAAAGAAGGAGAGACATCCTAAATTGGATGAAAAAGAAAAACATAAGATATTATGAGGATGTGGGCAACATAGTTGCCACATATTACAAAAATCCAGAGCTTATCTTGGAGAAGGTTTATGGGGAGGAAAATGAAAGCGCCAATATTCAGTAAGCCATATAGGATACTAGCATACAAGATATGCAAGAAATTGGGTATCTTTTCAATTCCCTTCCTCTCGAGGCAGATGAAAAAAATAAAACCGCTGCTTCTATCAGCAAAGTTGAGAATGACTGAGGAAGAATATTTTGGGACTATAATATTTACGACTATGCTGCTATTCCCGTTTGAATCAATTATTTTTTATTTACTGTTGATAACTGTGCCTGCCTTCTCTTTTCTGTCTGCCTTATTTTTATCCCTGATATTTGCAAGCTTTATGTCGGTTGTCATCTTCGCAGTCTTTCTCATCTATCCAACATATAGAGTTGAACAAATAAAAAGGGATATAGAAGCCAATGTTCCGTATGCAGCCATGCATATGGCAACCATTGCTGGCACAGGTGTTCCTACGTATAAAATATTTGAAATGATGGGAAAGTTCAAAGAATATGGTGAAGTAAGTGATGAATGCAAGAGGATAAGCAGAGACATAAACTTTTTTGGCTATGACATGTTAACAACAATGTCAAAAACAGCCACCAATACACCTAGCCCGAGCTTTAAGGACCTGCTCTGGGGTCTGGTTGCAGTGATACGCTCAGGGGGAGATACTAGGCATTTCCTAATGGAAAAGGCCAGGCAGTATTTGGAAAGGCAAAAGAACATTGAGAAAGAGTATTTAGATAGCTTAAGCGTGATGGCAGAGTTGTATATAACGCTTTTTGTGGCTGGCCCCATACTCTTCGTGATCATGGTGACAATTATGGGCAGTATGACAAATCTCGGTCTACCTGTTACTGTTATCCTTTCTGTGCTGATATATTTCATACTTCCGATAGCCTCAATAGCATATATTATAATGTTGGAGGGCAGTAAGCCTGTTGGCTTTGAATGAGGTGCGTGCATGAAGATAAACATAGACAGAAAAAGCCTGCTGATAATGGTATCAGGCTTGATACTGCTGTTAATTGATATTCTGTTCCTGTTGGAAAGCCCCTATTTCCAAAATCTTGTGATTATCTCCATTATGGTTATAAGCGCTCCGCTTTTGATAAGGCAGTATCTGGAATATAGGCGGATAAAACTTATAGAGAGATACCTCCCAGATTTCCTTAGGGATGTTGCAGAAGCCAGAAAATCAGGCATGCCTCTTATAAGGGCAATACAAAACGCAAGTAAGGGAAATTATGGGCCATTGACTGAGGAAATGAAGAAAGTCAGCAACCAATTGTCATGGGGTGTCTCTCTTGAAGAGGCTCTGAGGAAGTTCATGGAAAGGGTAAACAGCAAATTTGTAAAACAGGCAGTGCTCATAATAATAGAAGCATATAAATCAGGGGGAGAAATATCAAACATATTAGAAACAGTAAGCACGGACATAGAAACATTAAAGGAAATGGAAAGTGAGAGGAAGAGCAAACTTAAGATATACACCTATTCAATGTATATGATATTCTTGCTTTTTCTAATGATAATAATAGTGCTTGCTGTTACATTTATTCCTGCCACGCCTGAGCTTGCAAGCGTTGCTAAGATAATGGGAGGACAGACTCAGGAGGTTGCTGAAGCCGACTTCTTGACACTATTCTTCCATCTGGCCTTAATAGAGGCAGTGTTTGCTGGTTTGATAAGCGGGCAGATGGGTGAAGGCAGCATAATAGCAGGTATAAAACACAGCGTGATTCTTGTTGTAATTACTATGCTGGTTTTCTCCTTTTTCATTTCACAGGCGCCTTTTTCATCCAAAATTGCGGAAGAGATAATAAAGTCTCCTCCAGGGGTGGAAAGCACGCTTTCCATACAAAAGATATATGTTCTGGATAAGGATGTTAGCAGCATGGAGATTATAGAGGAGTTAAGAAAAAAGGCGCCTAATCCAGAGGTATTCAGTGATATAACTCCCAATGATGTGTTCTTTAGGGCTGAAAACTGCAAACCATGCAGTAGGGGAGATATAGAAGTCAGAGCACATTCTATAAAAGTGAACAAAGCAAGTAGGATACATTACATAGTTAAGCAACGCAACAAAAAATATTATGTGAGTATTGGGGGAGAGTAATGAGAGCGAACCTTAACTTTGACTTTATAGTTGCCCTGGCTCTCTTTGTAACTGCATATGCTACCTTAACCACCAGTATGCCTTCATTTGCTATTGGGTACAGGGCTTTGGAAGACCCTCTCCTCGTCGACTCAGAATATTTGCTTCATACACTTATTGCAAACGCAGGCGAACCTGGAAACTGGAGCTCCACGACACAAGTGAATAGGATAGGATTAGCATACTTTAACAGGACAAGCTATCCCTATGTGCTTTCACTGGAAAAAATAAAAGCAGTAAATGGTAAAGACTGCGCATCCTTTCTAGATAAGACAGACACAAATATAAACTTCAAGTTCAGGGTGGATGTTAAGAAAGGAACAAAAAGCTCAAGTTATGAATGCAATGCAGAGCTTCCGCTTGGAGCCAGGCTCATCCAGAGGCCTGTTAAGGTTGCTTACATTGAGGGGGTAGGCAAAGATGCAAAGGTAATATATAATGTGTCAAGATTTTATCTTTGGACCTGGCTGGCCAAATAGGTGTTAGTATGAAAGGATTTATGCATCTCACTGAGGCAATCATTGCAATCATGCTGTTGATGGTAGTATTGAATGCTGTTCAGAGCAATATTGGGGAAAGATATGAGGACTTTAGCGGCACGTATAGGTTGAAATCCCTAGCAGATAGCCTTGTCTTTTCTGTCTGCAATGACCAAAATGTAAGGCAGCACTTGGTGAACAATGACTTAACGTATATTTCAAGTTCAGAGCTTGATTGGGCACTGCCTAAAGATGTTTCTTACAAAATAGTACTTTACTCGCAAGGAGGCAATGTAATTGGCTCTATAGGCTATCAGCCATCCGAGAAGGATGTGGTTGTCACGAGCAGCTGTTTGATATCAGGGTATATGGAGATAAACAATATGTCCAACTACTCATACGCTCCGCGAAAACTAGTGGCTATGTTGTGGAATAGGTGATTTCATGAATAGGGGACAGTTTTTCATATTGACTGTGGTGCTTGTCTCTGTGCTGATTGCTGCTGTCGCAGAAAATTACTTTTTTGAATTGGAAGCAAAAAGGAGCTTTAACAGGATAGAAAGCAATTATGCCCTTATGGAAAATATCAAGACAGAGCTGGCAATCGTCACTATGATGGATCCTATGAATAGCACAAGAATAAAGAACTTCACATTATACATAGCAAACGAAAGTAAAAAGGCAAATATTAAAGCAAATATAACAACGAGGTTATTGCCGTGAAAAAATTGTTATTAATCATTATGTTTGCATTGCTCATTAATCTTGCTTACTCAGCAGAGGCCAGATGGTCTGACACTATGAGGATAACAAATAACGCTGTGAGAGATAGCTTTACAGATATCTCATGCACAAGCCCATACTTCTGCATGGCTGTTTGGCAATGGGAGATATCAAGTAACAGATATGAAATAAATGCTTCATTTTGGGATGGCAATTCCTGGAGCACAGCAATGAATTTGACTTTAATGAACTCACTTGAGAGGAATACGCGCCCAACTGTGTCATGTATTTCTCCTTCATTCTGCATGGCGGCTTGGGAGTACAATGACCTAGTAAATCCCACGCAGATAGCATATTCTACATGGAACGGATTGTCATGGTCAAGGGCCTCTGTGCTGACCTCTGCAAGCAGGGCGCAGAGTTGGCCTACATTAAAGTGCCTTGACATTAGCGGAAACACGTGGTGCATGCTCGTCTGGGTAAATGATACGGGCATAGGCCTGAAACTCTCGTATTGGGACTATGACCAAAATGCTTACAATGGCTGGGACCCTGCAAAGGCACCCCAGGGTCTCCAGATAAATACTGGCTCTGCTGATGTAACAAGGCCTGATGTTGACTGCAATAGCAATAATTTCTGCGTGGCGTCGTACACTGAATTAACACTGCCAAGCACCATAAAAGCTGTGAAATGGGCTGGCTCATCTTGGGGGACTATTTCAGGCACTGTGTCTGGGTCTCTCTCAAATGACAATGACTTTTCATCAGTTGCTTGCGGAAATGAAATTGCTCCTGTTTTAACAGATTACTGTGAATTTGCGTGGGAAAATCTGGGCAGTCCGAATTCAGTTTACCACAACAATTACAATGATTTCACGCCTTCTTTGGGAAGCCCAACAAGTATTACATCAAACAACAAAGGGGGAAAGCCAGATTTGAGCTGCACCAAAAATGCAAATCACATGAACTGCACTTTTGTATGGAATAATTATACTGGCTCCCAATGGGAAATAGTTGGAACTGCGTATGAGGGGGGGTGGGTCTATGACCCTGCAGTGAATATAAGTAATTCATCGTCCAGCAATGCCAATGCAAGTATATCTCAACCTGTTGATTGGTTTTCAATGACTGTCTTTCAAGAAAATGACGGAGACGAGGAGATATACGCGGTCTACTCACAGAAAAATATACCTCCATACAATTTTCAAGCTAACGACAACGGAGCAGGGAATATTGACAATTACACAGATGTTAAGATATCTGCTACATGGACTGACCCAAATCTTAATGAAATTGTAAACCTCTTTGTTGCCAATAACAGTAAGTTTATAGGCTGCAATAAAAGCAGCAGCAGCTGGTGCTTGTGTACAGATATGGGGCAAACAGATGGAGATGGAGAGTGCATTATAGACACTGCCAAGCAAAAGAACAAAGTGTGGTGGTATGCAAGAGCCTGTGATGATGAGTGGAACTGCTCTGCTTATGACAATGACTCATACTATGTAACGCAAAAGAACAAGCCATATCTAACATACGTGGACGTGAAACCAGATAACCCGAACACCACAGTCAGTTTATCGTGTAATTTCAGGGCAAGCGACGCAGATAGCACTGATAAACTGCATGCTAACATAACGTGGTTTGTGAATGTGACTCCAGACAGTTTTATGCATGTGGATGACTATGATGTTATAAACACCCCGCTTCCAAATGGCGATCCTGGAAATGTGAGCCCCCTGAAGATTCCATATGACCATGTAAACCATACGAAGCATAGAGTATGGAAATGCCAAGTAACTGTAAGGGATGGCACCGGAACGCCTTATGACGCTAAAAACGGATCAGAGGAGATAGTAAACAGCTTGGCTGAGATATCCTCAATAAGCCTTAATCCAAAACCAGCGTATCCCTTTGATGATTTGGTCTGCAACACGACTGTGAGTGATGCTGATGGGGACAACCTAAACGTACAGTACAGGTTTGACAAGGATGGGCTGTTGTTTAGGACTGGCACTGCCACTTGTTGGGGAAGCCCGCCGTACAAGTGCAATGCAACTGTTGGCAGTCCTGCTACATCTGCTGGGGAAACATGGAAGTGTACAATGAATGTCACTGATGATGAAACCAATCCTTCGCTGGCAGATGTAGATTATGACACCCTTCAAATAAATTATCCTCAAGGCAATTGCGATGTTTATATAAATTGCAGTGCTGATACCTGTAAGTTCGCAAGAGAGTTTAATATTAGTTTAAGTCCTTTTGAAGGATATGCAAGAATCAAAAGCAAATATAAGGTGTGCTGGTCATGATACGCTTTAAAAAAGAAGAGTTCAAAGTAGAGGTTGCGGATAAATTTTGGAAAAAGGTCATAGGCCTTATGTTCAGAAAAAAGCTGGACCACGCCCTGCTAATTCCATTAAATAAAGAGACAAGAAAAGGAGCTAGCATACACTCTATGTTTATGAGGTTCACATTTGATGCTATTTTTTTAAATAAGGACTTGGAAGTCGTTGATATGGCCACCATAAAACCGTGGACGCTAAACTTCACCCCAAAGGCCGCGGCAAAGTACATAGTAGAGGTGCCTGAATACACCATAGTAAAGAACCTAATAAACCTCGGGGATGTCATAGAAATAGATGAAATAGAAAAGGAGCCGGAGCCTGAACGCATTGAACACTACGAAAAAACATTTGCTCCAATAAAGAGAGACATAAAGGCGTTCAAGCAGAGTCCATCTATTCCTTACTTCCTGAAAAACTATTTTATCAAGAAAAAATTAACTGCAAGTAATAAAGAAAGGTTAGAAAAACCTAATAATAAGAAGCAGAAGCAAAAGAGATAATGCGCTTAAGCTTGGACAGGGAAAAGTGTACTGATTGCGGAGCATGTTTGGAAAGCTGTCCCATGCAACCAAGAGACGTAAGCATATCCCAGTTTCTAAACTGCCCTTGTGAAGCAAAACCTTGCCTGTCTGTTTGTCCTGAAAAAGCAATTGAAGAGAGAAATGGCGCTGTTGTAATAAACAGAAAGAAATGCAATGACTGTGGCAAGTGTATAGAGGTATGTCCGAATCATGCAATAGGCAGGGATAAGGATGGGCATGTAGTCAAATGTGATATGGGCTTTTCATTTGGTTATCCAAAATGCGTGCAGACCTGCCCGTATAATGCTATAAAATACGAACTCACGGAGGAAGAAAAGGAGAAGATAAGTGAATGGATAGGTTGGGAAAAGAGTGATGAGGCAGAATATAAGGCAGACGTGAGGCGCATAGGTTTTGAGGAAGCAAGAATCATACACAACACAATAAAGATATTCAGAAGGGAGTTCAACGATTACGACGAAAATATCATAAGGAAAATAATCAATGCCTACTGCGACAAGAAAAACATAGAAATTGAGAAAAAACTTTTTGAGAAGATTGTAAAGCAGGTTGAATCCGAAATCAGGGGTTATGGAGTGCTTGACCTATTTTTGAATGACGATGACTTAGAGGAAATTGCTGTTATTGGGAGCAACAAACCAATATATGTTTACCATAAGGACAAAGGCTGGCTTAAAAGCAATGTGACGGTAACTAATGAACAGAAGATAATAGACCTAGCCAATAAAATGAGCAGAGACCTGGGAAGAAGAATCACTATGCAAAAACCAAGAATAAATGCCAACATAAAACTTGGCAGAATCCATGCAGGCATGAGGCCTGTTGCCTTCTCAGGCGCTTGCCTGACAATAAGGAAATTTAGGAGGAAGTTATTCAGCCCCGAGGAATTGGTGCAAAACCAAAGCATAAGCAAGGAAGCATTGCACTTTTTAGCAATGGCTATGAAATCAGATGTAAGCATAATGGTCGTTGGGAACACAGGCAGCGGAAAAACAACGCTAATGAACGCACTTTTTGATTTTATTCCGTTAAATGAACGCATTATCATTGTTGAGGAGACGCCTGAAATAAATGTGAAGCACCCGCACCAGATTAGATTAACAGTTTCAGAGGATTTGGACATAAGCATGCATGAGCTAATTGAGGACACATTGAGGATGAGGCCTGATAGGGTCATAGTTGGAGAAATAAGAAGCCCTGAAGAGGTAAAGGCATTCATAAACACGATGTTGGCAGGCCAGGGCAAGGCCTCTTATGCCACATTTCACGCCCAAAACGCAGAGGAGGCACTGATCAGAATGCAGAGCATGGGGATAAACCCAATGGACCTCAATGCTCTGGACCTGATAGTAAGCCAAAGAAGATGGTCTGAAATAGGAAGAACAGGAGAGGTTAGAAGGGTTGTTGAGATCGCCTCTGTAGAGAAAAATTACAGGGGAAGTCCAAGGATAAAACATTTGTTCAAATATGATATGAGAAAGAAAAAGCTGGAAATGAAAACGCTTGAGGGGCCTGCTGTTGAAAAGATATGTTTGAGCTATGGGATTAAGGCAAAAGATTTAATGAGGACCAAAGTATGAGGGACATTATGGACGAAGCAGTGGAATCTGCTTATGCTAACTTATCAGTTATTGCCAAGTATTTTTATGACAAAAAATTTGAAAAAGCGCTAAAAGAGGCCCAAATGCCTTACAGCGCTTTGGAATATACCTCATTTGCGATTGCCTTAGGCATTGTCTCTGCAATTTTCTCAACACTCCTAATTGCAGTCACTGAGCTGTGGTTTGCTTTTCTTCCGCTTGCTTTCGCGTTTGCCTATACATTGGCAATGCTTTATCCAAAGCAAAAAGCAGTGCATATAAGAAAAGCAGTTGAAAAGGAAATTCCTGATTTTCTCAGAGATGTGGCCCTTGAGCTAAACGCAGGCAGCTCATTTGAAAAAGCTCTGCTGACTTATTCCAAGAAAGGAACAGTGTTCTCACAATTAGTCAGAAAAGCTGTGCTCTCAATAAAGCACGGTGGGAGCGTCCAGGAGGCACTGGGCTCTCTGGCATTGATGACTTCATCAAAGAGGTTGATGAGAACAGTTAATGCCTTAATATCTGTATACGAAAAAACATCCAAGAAACAGGGAGACATACTGCAAAAGCTAGCGAGAGATTTTTCCAGAGAGGATTATGCTAGACTGAAAGAATATCACTCAAAGGTAGCTGTCTATTCCTTGATTTTCATAACTTTCTCATCTGTGCTTCCTGCCATGTACCAAGGCTTTGTGGCAATTGCTTCAAGGTTCTTGAGCATTGGCATAAGCCCTGAGCAAGCCCTATTAATACCTGCTCTTTTATTCCCGCTCTTAAACATCCTCATAATAGCCATAGTGAGGGAGAAAGCCCCATGAGAATATTAAAAACGTACTTTGAAAAGAAAAAAGAAAGAGAAATGGAAGAAGAGATACCAGAAATCCTCTACCACGTTGCCAACATGCTATCATACACTAGTATTGAGGAGGTAATTAACTGGATTGCTTCAAGAGAAGGAGAGATAGGAAGGCGCTTTTTGCTTGTCAACAGAAAAATAAAGAATGGTGAAAGTGCTGAAAGGGCATTGCTTGAACTAAGAGAGAGTGTCAGAAGTGATTTCATAAAAAGAGCAGTGGATATGCTAATCTCTGAGTGCAGGACAGGAGCTAAGAACAGTAATATGCTAAGAGAAGTTGCGGAAGACATGCAAGACATGTTGCAGGCCAGAAGGGAAAAGACAGCATCAGCAACTGTTGAGAAATACACTTTGTTAATTGCTGGAACTGTAATAGTGCCTCTTCTCTTGGGTCTCATGATAAGCATAAGCCACAACCTTAGCTCTGCTGAGCTGGGCGACTTTGCACTTTCCTCTGTAGACAGTGCCATAATAGAAAACAGCATACTTGGAAGTCAGATATATATCGTTGAGTATGCTTTCATAGCAGCCCTGTTCATAGCTATTCAAGAGGGTAAAAGTGAGAACATGTTGAGATACTTAATTATAATACTTCCCAGCTCTGTTTTGATATTCAACCTGGCCCAACGCTTCAATGTCTTGCAGGTCCTATCGTAACACCAGAACTGTTTTAAAGATTACGTGCTTTTTATAGTGTATGGGGAGAAAAATTGAGGCCTACAAGCTGGAGCCAAAGCTGTTCTTTACGATGCTTCTTTGCATTCTAATCATATTCTTCACGTTTATCGTGCTGACATATAAAGAAGAGGCAGTGAGCAGGAAGGTCAGCAAAAACGAGAGTTTCAGCATAAATGTATCACTAAACAAAACAGAGGAAAACATAAGCACAGCTGAAATACCAAGTGAAAACAAAAGTGAGGAAAAAACATTATACGTGAAAGCAGAATTTTTGGAAAGTAGAACAGGCAGGGAAAACTTTTCTGTGGCATATGATGGTAGTGTACTTGAGGTAAGAAGCAACCCTCTTGGCATGGGAGACTGGGCTGTTGTTTTCACAGTAAATGATGAGATAAAAAACTTCTCATTTGAGTACTTAGAGAATGCAAGCATACAGCTCTTTGACCCTTTTATTAGGATACATTTTTACAGCTATAACCCCGAGCTGAGTGCTAATGACCTGTCATCTTTACCTTCCCCTGATTATTTCTACCTGGCAGAGGCGAGGGTTGACCCGAGCGCTTCATACCCTGTTGGCCAAAGAGAGATGTGGGGACCTGAAATCTGCTACAGTAAATACAAATACTGTGACAGCGAACAAAAAGGTAGGAAGGGGCAGATAGTGCTAAGCTCTGAGTATTTGAAAAGCCTGGCCAAAGAGTTTAAGAAGAAAGATATAGAGCCAAAGATGAAGGCTCCTGTAACAGTTGTCATACACGGGAATAACCTTGTGAGAAAAAGCAGCCATGTCTGGCGAATAAGAGAGATAAAGGTCAATGGCATAAAGCTTAAATTCTCTTTGCTAGTTGATAAGTACAGAAACAGGACAGTATATATGAAAAACGTGGAGGGATAGAATGAAGCATGTTGAGGTCGTGCTAACACGAGATGTTGACCTAAAAAATAGTGTGCTTATAGAGGGCTTTCCTGGTGTTGGCTTAGTAGGAACCATTGCGGTTAGCTACATAGTGGAAAAAACAGGAATGAAAGCAATAGGTTATATAGATTCGGAGAGTTTTCCCCCCATAATAACAATACATAAGGGCAGGCCTTACTTTCCTATGCGAATCTATAAGCACCCAAGCAAGGACTTCTGTGTGCTTCTGGCAGAGTTTGTTACACCCTCTGATGTGATTCATGAACTGGCTAAGAAGATATTGAGCTTTGCAAAGGAAAAAGGAATAAGGCAGATAATATCCCTTGCTGGCATGAGCATGCCTGAAAACGAGAGGGAATCAGAGATATTTGGCATAGCTTCAAATGAAGAGATGCAGCTTTTCTTAGCTTCAAAAAATGTAAAAGCAATTGAAGAGGGCGTAACAACAGGTGTTAGTGGCATGCTCATCGCAGAGTGTGCTAGGGAAAATTTTCCTGCTATTACTCTGCTCGCACAGTCAGAGTACAAGGTGCCGAACCCAAGGGCTTCGGCGGAATTGATAAAGAAACTGGATGAACTCATAGGCCTTGAGGTTGACACAAGTGAATTGCTCAGAGAGGCCAAAGAGATAGAGAAAAAGATGAAAGGGCTGATGAGCAAGAGCGTGAAAGAAAAGAAGATGTACAAGGAGGTTGAGGATTCCCTCATGTATGAGTAAGGTGGTGCGATGAAGGAGCTTGAAGACATAAGGGAATTTTACAAGATTATGAGCCCAAGGCTCACTGTCTTGGTAACTACGATGGACGCGAGAGGCGTGGCAGATGTGGCTGCTTTCTCGTTTGTAACTCCTATCTCTTTTGACCCACCAATGCTGCTGTTGGCAGTTGGACCAAACAAGCACTCATATTGGAGCATAACTACGAAAAAAGAGTTTGTTGTAAACGTGCCTAGCGAGGAATTGGCTGAGAAAATCATGATAGCAGGAGAGCCGTTCGACCCAAAGGCAAGCAAGATAGAAAGAGCAGGTTTTGAGACGATTCCAAGCAAGGTGGTTGGGCCTCCCAGCATAAAAGACTGCGTGGCAAACATAGAGTGCTACGTTGAAGACGCCAGAAAATATGGGGACCATGTTATAATAGTCGGCAAGGTAGTTGCTGTGAGGGTCAGGGATGACGCTGTTGACGAGGAATATAGGTTAAGGACAGATAAAATAAGACCACCGCTCCACATAAGTGATAATGTATTTGCTTTCCCGTACGTTGAAAAGAAAATAGAGTAATTACTGCTTGACAATAACATCCTTGCCACAGTGGGGACATTTGTATATTATCATGTCTCCTTCTCTTCTTACAGAGCTGGCACAGTGGGAGCAAAAGCCCTTGCCACAGTAGGGGCAGTATATAACTGTGACGTTTTTTCTTCCGCAATTGGGGCAAGTCATGCCTTTTTCCTTTGGAATCTCCTCCGTCTCATTTACGCCTGCTATGTTTGACAGCTCACTCTCAAGCTCGGACAGCGTTCCAAGCTCTGCACTATTGTCTAATGAGAGGTCTTCTAATGTGAGGCTTTCTATTGAGGATAGGTCAATAGCCTGAGCTTCAGCTGTTTTCTCTGCTGTTGGAACTGTCTTCTCTCCAGAGCCTTTCTTATATGTCATATCAATCTTAACCTGCTCTATCAATTTCTCTCTATGTTTTCCCCTTCTCGCCCTTCTCTCAGCAGCTCTCTTTTTGTAGCTTTCAACTGCTTCGTTCAGCTTGTCAAAGAGCTGTGCATGTGTCTCTTGCCCTGTGTTCATGATTTTTGCCAAGCCGAGCTTAAGCTCTGGCGTCTTTAATTTCAGGCTTGGCCCAATGTGTTTCTCTTCAGCTGCTTTTTTCTCTGTGAATTGCTTTGATGTTTCTTTTTTCTTGAACGCCCCAACATCAAACCTCAGGACAGGAAGCGCTACTTTAATCGTGTCTCCCATAGATGACTTCAGGTAAATAAACACCGCTATAACCAAGACAAGCATGGGATAAGTTATGAAAAAGAGGTAATAGCTGATGAAATAAGAAGCAAGAAAAGACAATGCAAATATTAAGAACCCTGTCATTAAGGAGTAAAACCACTTGTCCTTGTTGTTGAGGCTTCTTATGTCTGGATAGGCATACCTCAATGTAAGATAACCAAAACTGATGCTTCCAAGGCTACCCACCATTACTGCAATAAGCCATAGCTCCAGAGGGGTTATAACAAACACCATGTATCTATTAAGAGAAGAATAATTTATATATTAATAAGCATTTAGTTTAAACATGGCATTTATCCCAAACCCAATCAGCAATCCCTTGCTTTTTCTTGTAGCATATTTTCTGGCAAATATGGGCTTAGATGCTTTGAGGACTACAGCTGAGCTTGCCTTGTTTAGCAGCATAATTGCCTACCCTTTTGTCTTTATGGGTGACTTCATATATGGAAAACTGAGGAGGAAGATAAGGGTAGAACCTATAGTTGTTTTCTACATCGCCTCGTTCATAAGCTTTGTGATTGCCTGGTTTGTGCTGAGGCTTTGGTCTGCCTTGTTGGGAGGAGAGCCCTTCATTGACATTTCCGTATCTCAGCTCTTTTCCTCCTTCTTCGCTGCTTCAATAATCGTCTTCGTGCTTGCACTGTTTGGTCATTATATTATGAGGAAAATAGAGCTGAGGTATGAAATGCCCAAACCGATTATGTACTTCATCATCGTCTATCTGATAAGCTTAATGTTGTGGAGCGTGGTTGCTCTGTCTTATACATTTTTATTGCACTAATGAGTAATTAAAAAGGGTGTTTTGGTGGAAAGAGCATATGCCTTTTTGATGGCTTTGGTACTGATCTCCTCAGTTTTCACTCCTTATGCATATGCCATTAGGGAGAGAAATAACAACGATTATGTGGTGCATGACATAAGCGTTAAAGAAAAAAGCTTAAGCCACTTTATCGGAAGTTCAGATGACAACTGCTGGTTGAAGGTCAGGACATCTGCAATTGACCATGACGAGTTCTCAAAGCTGATGGAGGCCGTTGATGAGGACATAGACAGCTTCGGAAACATTGTCTTGGGAAGGATACAGAGAGAAAGGGAGAGAGCAGGCATAGCAGACGACCCAGAGGTGGAAAAAGCCAGAAACCAGATATTTATGATAAACGGCGTGCCTGTGAGGCTTTACGACATAGCTTCAAGGAGCGCTAAGAATCCAGACGATGTCTGCCACTTAAGCTCTGTGCTGGTTGACGGTGCCATATCTCTTGGCATGGGAATAAACCAGAACCTGAGGTTTTGCGCTGACAACCCCTCTCCTGCCTGTGAGGAGGGCTATGCTTCTTCTGTGAGCAGGAAAGACCTGGTCGCAGTTGAGAGAATAATAAGCGAACTGAAAAAAGCAGAGGATGACAAGGAAGTCAATTGGGACGCTGTTTCATCTGAATTTGAGAAATTGCACATTGATTTTGAGACAGATGGAAAAAGCGACGGGGAGCTTCTTGATGAAGCTACTGCCAACCTCGCGAGCATCATAAAAGAAAAAAAGGTAAAGTACAGCCCTGCCAACATAATTGAAAGCAACAGGACCTTCATAACGCTGGCTCCTTCAGACATCATTTACCTCTTTCCCAAGGAAATAATGAACATGGCCAATGTAATAAGCGGCTTGAGAAAGGACCTCAACAAGTGGAACCTGATGGGCCTCGGGGTTGGGCTGAGCAGCATAGGCATTGGTTGGATGAACTCCATAGCAACCAGGTCAGTCACCAGGCTTGGCAGGGGCATAGCAGAGGACAGCGACGAGTTTGCCAGCTTGACCAGGCAGGGAGGGAGAGTAAGAGGCTTGTTTACCCGAGGAAGCCCGAGTCAAAGGATGATAAGAAGATGGAGCCGCGGTGGAGGCACTATTACAGAAGAGCTAGTCCCTTCTGCAGGACAGGGAATTAGAGACAGACTTGGAGGCTGGTGGTGGAAAAAGGTTAGAGCGAAAAACCTGAGAAATGTGGGCATAGCTGAGGATGAAATTAATGGCATAGCAGATGCGTTGAGAAAGGGAAATATAGATGAGGCTGTGAAAAAGCTGGATGATATTACACGGGATTTGGATAATATTCCCACAAAAGAAAAAGTAGATGACATTGCAGATGGGCTGAGAAGGATATCAAAGCAAAAGCAAATAACTGGGGAAGCACTCAACGATCAGGTGAGTAAACTGGATGAGCTTGCTGAAAAGTTTCCTGATGAGGTTCCCGATGAAGCAGAAGTGAAAAAAACTTTAGGAGACGTAAAGAAGATGCTGGAAGGCGGGAGCGTAGATAAAGAAGTGATAGAAAAGGCTGTGAAAAAGTTGGATGACCTTGCTGAGAATCTTCCCAGCAATACCAAGCTGAAAGCTTTCAAGGAAGAATTAGAAAAGATTAACTATTACAGGGACATAAACAGGAGAAGAGCCATAGCTGATGCTCTGGAGAGAAAGCTGACCGAAATCACGCCAAAGGACCCATCCAATACAAAGGAATGGTCCAAGGCATTTCAGAGCCATTATAAAGACAAAATTTACATAGGGCAGCAAAAGATAGAAGATGTTTTAAATGGATGGAAAAGAGAGGGGAGAATAATGGACAGTGACATTAGTGAATTTCTGGAGACCATTGAGAGTGGAAAGTATGACGAGGCCATAAAGGCATTACCGTCTGACATACAAAGTGAGGACATAATAGCAGATATAAGAAATGTAGCGGCAAAAGCAAAGAAGACAACTGGAGGGAAGATTGATGATATGGATAAATTTTTAAAGGCGAAGGTCGGCGGTGAATATGTTGGAGAGCTTGGAGATGTGATGACAGACATCGTGAAGGCAAATGCAGGTGGCTTTGGGGCGCTTATTGACCTGGCCAGGGCTGCAGGCAAATCTAAGGCCCTATATTACCTCGCAAGTGCTGCAATCAGAGTAGGGCAGAGGGCGAGATATGTTTTGGACATTGGAAGGACTGCTATGTTTGCTGGCTTTATAGCAAGCACTGCCTTCAAGGGGGACGTGCAGGGCTTTTTCTCAATGCACACCTTCAATCTTGAGCTGAGCCCGAAGGAAGTGCTCAAGCAAAGCGGAAAGGACGGCTATGTTGACGTGCTTGCTGTAAGCAGAAAGGCAAGCATTGACATGGTGGAGCCAGACATGGTGACAGCCGTGCTGGCCTACTTTGGCATTGATGTGGGCAAGATGCTTAACGCTCCGCCGAGCGAGGAGAAAATAATAGCGGAAAAGCTGAAGAGCATAAGCAAGATGCTCTTCTTCATGGACCAGGAGGGAAGCGTGGTTGAGGGAAGGATCAACAGCATAGGGAGGATTGACGAGCTGGGGTCAAGGAGGTTCATGCTCCTGGCGAGAAACCCGGCGCAAAGCCACTTCCTGCTGGCAGAGCACCCTCACTCGTATAAGGTCTCGTCATCTGGAAAGTACAGCTCGCTTCTGCTGAACATAAACAATGTTGACTTAAGCGTCATAGGTCCTGACGTGGTGGACTACGCGCAGCCAGACAGGATCACCACCTTCCTCGCAAATTGGATGCCATCTCCTTGGAAGCTGGTGCTGATGGGGGCGGCATGGGGCATCTTTGATGTGGCAGCAGTTGCCACAAGCAAGTTGGGCATACTCGGCGTTTCAATTCCCGTGATGTACTATGCAACCAGGCTCTTCGGAGAAAGAGGCACCTCACTCGTCTCTGACATAACGAAAACAGAGGCATACGTGAAGCTTGTGGATATAGAGGAGGCCATGAAAAGCGAGAACAACTGCGTCAAGGTCAGGAAAAGAGAGGCAGATAAATTAGGTAAGATAGTAAAAGGGGCTGAAGCGTTGATAGCCTTAGGGGCGGGTGTTGATGTTGTTGACACTTTTGCTCCTGGACCATGGCAAGCAGCCACCTTGCTAGCACAATTAGGAATAGCCTATGCCCAGTACAAACAGGAGAAGAAATTTGCAGAAGCCCAGGTAGATGCGCTGAACGCGATGAAAGGCTGCTACGACACTAAATTCCTGGCCTTAGGCATACAGAAGATTCCCACAAAGCAGAAAACTGAAAAGGATGTGATGAGCTCTCTAAAGAGCGGTGAGCTGGAAGGTGTTGTGTCAGGGCTGGACCAGACGGTAGCCAACCTAATAAAGAGCTTAACGCCATCTGAGAGCGTTTCAGGGCTTGCAAGGGAATTTGCTGATAACTACTACTGGAATGTGATGTCCCTGCAGGGAGATTACGACGGACCCAGCATAACAAGGATTACAGGAGATGAGATATACAGGGTTCACTTCAACAGAGATGCTACAATGAAGTGGTTCAACACGCCTGACTGTGCCATTGACTACTGCCAGGAATTGGATAACGGCCAGTACTGGTGCATGAGAAGTGAGGGGTACAAATGGCTTGACAATGATGGAAACACCATGGTAGAAGGGCCTCAAGCAGCCTCTGCCAGGTGGAGAAACAATGACGGCTACATGGAGATTGCTGTAAAATCAATTGACATAAATAATAAGGTTGCTAAGGCCATGACAATACATAATGATATTACGCCATACGTGAGCTTTGATGACCCCTGTCTCAAAAAAGAAGTGGCTAAGCTGATGGGTCTTTTCAGAGATGGGGATTACAGGGCTTATGCTGACACATTATTAAAGAATAGTTTGGGAGATCTGGAGCTGATAAAAACAGAGGACGCGTATATCTGGATGGAGGACGGGGATGTTATTGTCAGTTTTAACAAGCAGAAGGTTTGCGGGGACAGGATGGCAGCTTCAAAGTCAATTGCCAGGTTTGAGGGCGCGGACATTGAGATATATGGTGATGGAACTGTTAAAATCGTGAAGGACGGTGAAGAGCTGCCTTGCGGAAACTTCAAACTTGGTAAAGGACTGAACGCAGGATATGTTAGCTTTGAGAACGGCAAGCTCATGGCAGGAGACGCGTCTGCATACAAGAAACTATTTGGATGGAAGGACCTTGAATCAGTGCTGCACCTGATTATTTATGATTTGTCTTCAGTAAATGGCGATGTGCTTGATAATATGGGCTGGGAGAGGTGCAGCGTGGAGATTGATGGTAAGACATACTACGGCTTTAGGCTGTCTTTTGACTTTGATGGCGAGAGCAACAAGGAAGAGCAGTGGAACACCCTGCTTGACGACAGGTGCTTCATAGACTGGACTGCTGTTGATGACTATGGAGGCATAAGGTTCAACACAGATGAAGATGGAAATGCCTATGCTGAGATAACGCTTCCAAGTGGGGAGCAGGTAAGGGTAGATGACCTAGAGTATAATGAGGAAAAGAAGAGCTTTGAGGGCAAGGGAGAGGACGGCCATGACTACAGCATAACTGTGAAGGTTGAAAACGGCCAGCCAACTGCATATGTCATGGATGAGGAAGGAAATGTATACAGGATGCCTCTGTGGATGGCTCGCAGCAATAATGGCGCGTTGGTTTATGACGGGAAGACAGGTGCATTGAGCATAACGAACACGTTCCCATTCGCAATAAATCCTGATTTCATAAACTACGGCGCTGACGGAAACGCGATGATGTCTCCTGGGAGGCCTCCATGGATTGTTTCCGAGCAGGACATCAGCAGGGCAGAGCAAGGCTGGAGGCAGATGGGCCAGCAGAACATATTGGCAGCGCTGCCGTGGACGCCAACAGAAACAACACAGCTGCTGCTCTTCGTAGTGCTGCTGCTGTCTGGCCTACTGCTAATAAGGAGGAGGAGAAATGAAAATTAAGGTGCTGGTGCTGGTTATTGCAATGCTGTTTTTGTCTTATGCTGTAAGCGATGAAGTGTTAAAGGAGTTGCTGACCGACTACGGCTGCCAAGAGGTAGAAAACGGCGTTATGTGCCCAGAGCTGGGCTATGTGGAGGGCATGGACTTCAATATGCTTGAAAACATAAGCTGCATGGTGCTTGATTACGAAAACGCCACTCCTGACTGCGTGAGCAGTATAGAGTTAAGAGGCAATGTCATACAGGAATATAAGGTATCCTACGACAACGGCAGCACTGAAAAGCTTTACAAAAGAGTGCCTGGTTACATGCTGAAGAATGTAATTGCAGTCATAAACCCCGAAAACATTGAGCTAAGCAAGTGCGAAAAGACAGGAGAGGACATATTTTACATTTACTACAGCTGCCCTTATGAGGGAAAGCAGATGTCTGGAGACCTTGCCTTTTTGTTCAATGAGTTCAACAACGAATCAATAGCAGTTGTGCTGAACATGCGCGAAAGGGGAGTTAGCTTAACTGTGGTGGCTTTCGCCATCGTACTGATAGTTGGCCTGGGAATCCTGGGTTATGTGCTCAAAAAAAGGCGTTAATAGTATATCCTAAGCGAAATCCTCCAATCTCCTATGTGGCTGCTTCCAACATATGTGTTGGGATAACTCTTGCTTGGATAACCATTACTTACAACACAACCGTTGCTGTCCTTGTACATGCAAAAGATATTGCTGTCTTTCTCAAAGCAAAGGGAAAAATTGCCTGGGCTGTACTTGGTTAAATTTTTGTAGAGCTCTGGGTAATCTGTGCACAAAAAACTACTTAAGTCACTGATTTGTAATCTTGGGTTAGAAAGTTCTTTGTAAAGCTCGGGCCAGAAGTAGTCTTCTCCGCCCCCCTCGTAGTGCATTGCAACAAGTGCGCTGTTTATGAACTCGTATGCATATGCTGATGATGCCTGTCTCAGCGTGGATATGCCATACTGACCAGCACTGAATATTACGAGAATGCTCGCTATGCTGGCAACTATCACAAATAGCATTGCGTCCACTATGGCTGCCTGTGCCTTCATCCTGCACTCCTCCACACGCAAACGACAATGGCATCAAATATATAGCCGGTGTTTGATTGCCTTGCTATGATGTACTTATATCGCAGAGCGTTGATCTGGCAAACATTTTGGTTTCCGTCTGAATCAAAGTAAATGGCGTATTCAACATTATGGCTTTCAGCTATCATATCTGCCTTCTGCATCAAGGGACTGTTAGGATTAAGGTCTTCATCTGAAAGCACGCCTTCAGAGGTAAATACTTTGGCTATCAAAAGAGAGGCCTCGTTCAGCTCCATTGCCTCTCTCTTCTCCCCAACAAGGCCATAGGCAAAAACTATTCCAGAGAAGAACATAAATAGCGCGAAAAGCACTATTATGAGCGTTGGAAGGTCGTCTCCTATTGGTCCTATGAAAGCTTTTCTCATCCACACACCACCGAGCAAGCTGTCATTTGGCAGCCCTCTATCTCGATTTTTTTATCTGCATTGTCCACCGTTATCTTTATGTAGCTGTTTTCTGTTGAATTCAGGATAATCTCTTCCCCATAGTTGCAGCTTTCAAGAGAGTAACCTGAAGGTATCAGGGCATAGGCAGAGGAAATGTAGGTCTCTGGCTTATGCTCTCCTTCTCTCGGATAGGAAAGCATGGCTATTGCTGCGTAGAGTCTTTTATATGTTCCTGCACCTTCAAGACCTATGACAAGCGTATATGGCTCTCCTTTCTCAAGGTTCAGGCGGTAGGACTTCTCAGGAATCCTTCTTGGAAGGGGAAAGTTAAGGGTTGCTTCTTCTAGGTTTGACGATAGAGTATTGCTTATGGTGTTCACAAGGTCTGATGCTAGGGCTTCAGCTGCCTGGTTCCTGCTCTGCTCTTGGCCTATGCTCATAAAGGAGAAGACAACCCCGAATGTAACGAAAAGGAATATCAGCATTACCACTTTTGACATTATCCACATTCCAAGACCCTTCACGCTATCCACCTGCGTAAATTTCCATTTCGTCCCCACTCTTCTTGCTTATGGTTAAGGTGTACCTAGTTGGCTTGAACCTGCAATTAATGTAAACATTGTTGCTCCATTCTCCTTGGTTTTCGAAATCAAGGTCAGAGAATTTACATTCAGCAATATTGCTACTACTAATGCCTGTTGGGAAGAATTCTATGCTTACAGAACTTGGAACGTCAACTGCCTCTATCAATGGGCTTCCTGTCTCGCCTGCTATGCTGAGCACAAGCAGATAACAGCTCTCCCTGCCAAGTGCGGCCTTACATGTTTCCTCTGAGCCTCCTATCATTCTTATGCCTTCAAAGGAGGGGTCTGCGCAGCCAACAGGGGAAAAGTCAACGACAACTGTCCTGTTGCTGCCCACAGAGCCGTGGTAAACAGACTCTATTTCCCTTGCCAGGTATGACATGGATGCCTGCATCTTCTCGTAGAACTGCGCTGAGCAGGAGTTTTGGTATGTGTAGAAAGCAATTATGAGAACAAAGGAGAGTATGGCCACTCCTATGAGCAACTCTATCGGGGCCTCTTCTTGCCCTCTTCCTGAAAGCACCGGCATAATTAGGTAAAAGCATGGCAGGTATAAAAAACATAAAGAGGAGATTTCAGAAAAGCAGAAAACCAAGCTGCTGGGCGTAAGTGGCAGCGCTCTGGAACATTGGCTTTGCAATCGTGTATATCAATATAGCTGCTATCACCAGCACAATGGCAAGGTATATTGGAGTCCAGCTAACAGCTCTTTTCATAGCTATCCCTCACTAGCAACTGTCAAAGTCTGCATCTCCGATGCCTATATAGCAAGTGGTTCCTGATGTGTCTGTTGTACACTTTGCTTTTACCTTTGCCCTGAAGTCTTTTTCAACTCCTAATTCGTCCTTATCAGTACCAATGGATACTGCTTCATTACTTGTTAGGGTAGTCTCGGCGCAGAACTTTAAAGTCACTCCGCTGCCTCCAACTGCGTCTGTAAAGGTGTCTGTCGTGTAAACCGTTCCAGCAACGAAGGAGGCCTCTCCGCTGCTGACAAAGGTGGAGCCCTTGTACTGGTATGCCTTGGAAAGCTGCTGCCTAATTGCAGACGCAGGGTCTGCTCCTGGCGTTGAGATGTTTCCCAAGATGCCGAGCAGTATGCCAAGAATTGCAACTGCCACCACTGCTGCTATCATCAGCTTGAAGGTGTCAAAGGCCTGTCCTCTCATCAAAACAATCACCTCAGGAAGATTAAGTCATCAAAGTATTTAAAAGTTTATTGGCAGTTCTTGCTTCCTATGTAAAGCATTGTTTGCCCGCTGCTGGTCTTAGCGCTGACCGGCAGCTCTATGTTTTCATCAACCTCGCAAAGACCTGAACTGCAAGAAAAGGCAGATCCGAACTGTTGTCCCACACTGACGCCGTCGACCCCGATGCTTGAAAATGAAAAGCCCTCTCCCTTAACAAATGAAACCCTGTCCCTGGCAAAGCAGAGGCCAGGCGCCTTTTTTGACTGCTCTGACAGCTCCTTCAGGATTTGGGCAGAGCTGAGAGGAGATGCAGGTGACTGAGAAGCGAAGTAAACGAGCAAGAGCAGGAAAACCGCAAAGACAGAAGCTATGAGAAGCTTGAAAACCGTAAAAGCCTGCGCCTTTCTCATAAAATCACGCCGCCATTGTGGATGCAAACCAAGCTGCAAAGAAGAAAAGTGTCATGGCAATCGGGACTGTTTTAGCTATGCTCATCTTTAAGGCAAGAGGGTTGTCGCCCTCGTTTATCTTTGTGATGAAGTAGAGCAAGAGGACAGTTATCTCCAGCACGTAAATTGTTATTATTATAAGAAACGTCATCGCGTCAGGCATTGAGGCCAGCGCTTGTGGGTTTATGAAGCCAACTGGAATGCCTGCGCTTGGCCCTGCTCCTATAAACTCACTGCCTCCCAGGGAAAGCAAGGCCCCTACAATCACTTTCTGGAGAGCAGAGGTTATTCCCAGCACAAGGGGAGCTATCAAATACGCTATGCTTCTCATCATAGCAGTTATCTCCTCTAGGACCGCTCTCACCTTCTCCTTGACCTTCTTTGCATCTCTCAGCTGTATTGAGAGTGAAAGCAGAACCCTTGCCCCCTGCTGCACCCCCAGAGAAAGGGAATCTATCACAACCCTTACTGTGTTCTTTATTATCTTGCTCGGAACATGTCTCAAAGAACCATAGGCAGGGTCAAAGAAGGCTGCCTCTATTGTCATGCCTAAATTCTTTATGTTCTCTGCCGTTATCCTGTATGTCCTGGACAGCGGGCTGTCAGTGAGGAAGTTGGCAGTGTACTCAACAGCCTCCTCTATGGGCCTGTTCTCTCCCAAGCGCGATGCCAAGATGTATATGGAATCCTGAAAGTCAGCCTCCATCCTCATAATCTTGTCTTGCAGTTTCTTCTTAGGATAAGTGCTGCCGTATAAGTAAACAGAAACAAAAATCACAGCAGACATCACATAACCTGCCATAGTAAAGAAAGGAATGTAAGAGGCAATAGCTTCCTTGTCCCAAGGCCTTGTTATTGCTGGGTTCGGATTCAGGAATGGCTCAAACACGTAAATGAAGAGATACGCGGTTGCAAGCATTGCAAAGACTGCAAGCAGAATGACAGGGATGTTCGTGTTTCCTATTTTTATGTGCGCCTTCTTTGGCAATTCAGGATGGTCATCTGGAATGTGGGGGGCCTCGTAAACAGGGGGCCTCCTTGAAAGTATTTGCCTCGCGAAAACAAAAGCCCCAAGAGGCACCAGGATGTTATAGATAAGCACTAGAACCCAGAGCTGCGCAAAAGGCAGATTCGCCATAATGCTTCCAATGGGGAGCATGATTATAAGCATAAGGGGAAGCAAAACCCCGACATAATAGAGATATATGCTTGGCTGTCTCATTTTCATAGCATACTTGTCCATATCGTCCTTTATACCCTCCAAAACATCATATATTGCCTTGTCCAATATCGCGTGCCTCTTGGCCTCATCAACCTCTATGACACTTGACCTTATCAGCATGAGAGCATGCTTGAACTCATCAGAGTACTGCCCCCATTTGTATGCCAGCTTGTCCAATGCCTCCTCTGCAGAAGAGTATATGCCCATTTTGAGGTTCCATGAAAGCTCCTTCAGCTCGCTTGCTATCTTTCCCCTGCCATGCTCAGAGGCAAAGTCTATTGCCCTTTCCAAGTTTGGAGAAAGCTTCATGCTTATAACCATGTAATTTACTATTTCTGGAACCTCCAGAACAGACCTCATCTTGATAGAATCCGCGTGGAAGATTGGATACCTCTGCACGTAATAGGTAAGAGCTATGGGGCCCAAAAGCAGCATTGGCAGGACATACATCAAGGCATAATAAGGCAGACCTGAAAAGAAGATTAAGAGCAAGGCGATGAATACGCATGGAATGAATGAAGCTGCAAAGAAAAGGGTTGTTGTATTGCTCACCTGCTCAGCAGATAGGTCCCAGCCAAGAAAATCAATTGCCTGCTTCAGCTTCAAATCCTTGAAAGGCATAGGGCTTTCTGCTTTTCCCAGCTTACGCGCAATCCTGTAATACCAATTGTCTTCCTCAAAAACAGGCTTCTTTTCCTCTGCTATCAGCGAGCTGTAAGCTTCTGCATAAGCCTTTGGAACCCTGTCTTCACTTCTTCGCGCCACCTTTCCCCCCTCTTGAAATGAGTGGTTTTACGTGTGCTTCAAGGAGCCATTTCTTCCATTCTGCTTCTGCCTCCTTGTAGTTCACAGAGCCATGCTCTTCCCTCTGCCTCTCCAGAATCAGAAGCCACTTATCATTTGCAGGAACAGTATGAGAGGCCTCCAAGAGCTCAGGTATCTTGTACTTCCTCTTCATATCTACCATGTACTGCTTAACGCTTGCCCTTGCGTAAATATCATCCCAGAGCTCCTTAATTTTCAGACCCCTGCTCTTTGCAATCCTCGGAAACAGCTCAGAGCGCTTTACTTCCTTTTCGTTTACGTACTGGTTGTCCTTTGATGTGTCAAACTCCACAAGCTTTATCAGGCCACCCTCTTTTTCAGGTTCTTCATACCAATGCTTTCCCACCTCTGTTATCTCTATAAGCCTTCTCTCCCTTCTTATCGAGCCCTTGAATCTTATGGGAGCGCAGGTAACTATAACATCAGTGGCCTTAAACGATGTATTAGGAACTTCAAGGTCATTGACAATCCTGTCCCAAACACTGTATGCGTTTTCTCCGTGTATCGTTCCCATAACGACATTGCCAACAGCCCCTATTCTCATGGCTTCGTAAAGAACTTGTGCTTCTTTGCTCCTAACCTCTCCTATTATCAGCACAGAATCTCCTAACCTCAGGGCAGTTCTCAATGCCTCCTCTGGTGGCACCTCTGCACTGGTCCTGGAAACAGCAATGGCTGACTGGGTTTTCAGACGCTGTATGTTATAACCTATGTTTCTCATAAACTGGACTGGTATCTCCAAGGTGTCCTCTTGAACGATGATCCTTAGGCTTGGAAGAATTTCGAGCATCAGAGCCATGAGCATGGATGTTTTGCCTGAACCTCTAGCACCGTTGACAAGTGTCGAGGCCTGGGCATCCACGAAAAAGGACAGCATGCCTGCTGTGAGTGAGTTTAACATCTTGACATCTATGAACTGTGGTAATGTCCATGGTGTTTCCTTATGCAATCTCAAAGCAAACGCAACGCCATCAGGAGACAGAGGAGGACCTATCACAGCAACCCTTGTTTTCAAGTCGTGCATGTCCATGTCAAAAACAGGGTGCGCTTCATCAAAAGGTCTTCCTGACTGGGCCCTCAGTCTTGATATAATGCCTTTTGCTTCCCTCTCAGTGAAAAGCACATTTGTCTGGCAGCTGCCGTAATCGCTGTGCACCACGTAAACAGGCTTTGAGCCAAGAGGCGCATCCATATAAATATCTGTCAGCTTCCTGTCGCTGAGCAGTAATTCCATCATGCCATATCCAACAGTATACCTGGCAACTATGCCTGCTAACCTTCTGACCTGCTCCCCTGATAAGCTTATGTCGTTCCTCTGGGCAAGGTCTGCAATTGTTGCCTCATAAACCTTTTTGAAGTATTCCCTTATCTCTGATGCTTCCATAAACTGTATGCCTTCTGGATGGTAGTTTGAAACAATTTCCCTTGTCCTCGTGAGGAGCATATATTCTTCTGGGCTTAGGTTGTACTCTGGTGGCGAGATATAGTATAGATATTGAATCTTCTCAGGGTGCTTATAGATGTTTACGTTTGCGTCAAGCACCTCATATTGGTCCACCAGCTCAACGCCAACAGGCGTCTTGAAAAAAACCCTTGAAGAAACAAAGGCAGGTTTTATTTCAACCTGAAACAGCGTTCTGTATATTGACCTGTCCTTTGGGATCTGCTTTACTCTGCTTATAATCAGCTTTGCCTTCTTTATCAGCTCTGTTTTCTCAAAAGCATTGCGCATGAAGTTAAGCACTTTAAGGTAGGGTTCAGCGCATTTTTTGTAGGCCTTTCCCTCTGACGAAAGCCTTTCCTCTTCCTGTTTTATGGCAGATATTGTTTTCAGGTACGCAGCTATAGGGTCTGAAAAAATTAAGTCAGTAGATATAGACATTATAAGGTTATGGCGCGCAGCATAAAGGCCTTCGCACTCTGGATATGGAGCTATCTTCTCGTGCGACCAGACGCTTTCCCTGTGGAAAAGGGAGGCCAAGTCCGCAATCTCTTTTAGCATCTTGGTTTGCTCTTCGTTGTAAACCCTCTCATATACCTCTGCCAAGACAACGAGGTCTGCGTTTGTCTTTCCCAAAAGCTCTATTACCTCTCTCATGCACTGCTGGGAATCAGCCACTGATGCTGCAAAGGAAGCGCCCCTATAGTCTATTATTAAATATCTCTTTCCTCCTTCACTTTTAATGATGTATTTATGGGTCAAATGAATTCACCTTTGAGAACTCTCCTCTCTAAAAGAGAGTTGTGGAGGGGTTTCACCTTCTTAATAAGTATCGGAGCTTTTTATATCTTTTTCTACATCTGCCTCCAGCCGCTAATTTATTACATAGAGAGCATAAGTACTGTGCTTACATCTTTTTTTCTCTCTGTCCTGGGGGTTGAGCACTCACTAGGCTTTGCTGCAGAGCCAGTGATAAGGGTAGGCAGCGTGGATGCGGTTATAGGCAGGTTATGCGCTGGGGACATTGAGATAGCAATGGTGCTGGCGGTAATTTTTGCTACATTTGACAGGAAGCTAGGAGATAGGATAAAGGCAGCGCTTGTGGCTCTTCCTTTTATATTAATTGCTAATGCGATAAGGATATCAACGGTGCTGTGGGTTGGAAGCTCAATGGGCTGGGCAAGTGCTGACTTCGTTCACGACGTGCTTTTCAGGATAACATTGCTTGTGGTTGTTCTGTTATACTATGCTTTCTGGTATCTTGGATACATGGGCAGGTGCGCGGCTAAAATATTAAATAAAATAAATACCTTAGCAAAGCGATGAAAGGTTTTTCTCTTTTTACTCCACTTGTTGGAAGTATGATGATGATAACCGCTATAATAATTTCCATGACGATGATACAGAGCGATGCCCACAGCGCCAAGAGCTTTAACAGGGTAATGATAATGGACGAGGCCAGAATGCAGGCCAGAATCATCCAGGCAGGCGTTAGCTCTTCGCTCCTGATAAACATTGAGAAAGCGATAAATAAGGTTGTAGAGGACGTTATAAATAGAGGGGCTGTTTCGTGCAATAGTAACCGATGTGAGCATGCAATCAAAGGCCTTATTAAAAGCAAATTGGAGGAGAAAGATAAAGAGATTTTCTACGCGTCCGCGCATGGTGATTATGAGAATGTTTGGATGGATATAGCAGGTATGATCAGCAACGATTACCTATCTGGTATGGGGTGTAGTGGTCAAGACAGGTTAGAAAAGTATATGAATTGTCTGTCTAACGCTTTGTCAAACCAACAACAAAGCAGTAGCTTAATAGAAGCTAACTGGAGAGGTGAAACGTTGACAGTAAGAATAAATCCCCCGCAGCCGGGAACTGAGTTGGCCGAATTGTTTAATATAAAGGCAAATGTTGGGGATTCATCAACTCCCTCAACAATCACCGTAAACGTGCTGCCAAGAGCCATCTCATATGAAAGAGATATGGAAATAAGTTGTACTCCCTGCGATTCTGGCCAAGCCGCCTGCAGTGTAGATGGTCAGCAGATTACAGTAAGCTGTGTGTCTTCAACTGGTGGGGGATTCAATAGGATATGAAGATGAAGTATTATATTTAAAGAAATATTAAATTAAAAAGAAAGGAAATTGCAAGGTGATTAGGTGGGGTTTGGAGATCTTTATTATAAGATTGAGGACAAGTGGTATGACCTTTTGGACTGGATTGAGGCCAAGGGCGTGCCTGTTTACTCTGTGGTTGACCCAATTGAGGATGCAGGCATTCCATCGCTTCCTGTTTTCGTGGGAATCTTTCTTTTGCTCTGCTACTTTGTCCTGACTGCGTTCGCGCCTGGCTTGGGAATTGCAGAGGAAGTAAATTTCTCTGTGCAGGTGTCTGACAGCAACGGAAACCTGATTCCAGACGCAGTGGTAAAAATAAGCAAAGGAGGGGAACTGCTCGTTGAGGGAAAGACATCCATACTTGGAAACTTTGACGCAAGCTTGCCGAAAGGCAGTTATGACATATCTGTCAGCGCTGCGGATTGTGATGGGATATCAAAGCCGATTGAGGTTGTTGAAAGCGGTCAGGTAATCAGCATCACGCTGAACTGCGAGATGAGCTTTGCAAAGCAGGTAAGCATCTGCTTTGTCAGCAATGACGGGGACACATTGGACACGCCCATAGAGGCAAACGAGGTTGACGAGTACGGCAACTTTATAGACAATGCGGGCAGATGTGATAATGCAGACAGCTGCAATTTCGAGCTAAAAGACAAATCGCTTTACGTCTTTGAGTCCCTGCATTACAGAAGCGAAATGGTTTACACCAAAAAGGATGTTGAAAGGATTTCTGAAAGGAAAAACTGCATAACGCTTGAAAGGAAAGAGGAGGAGATAGTTGAAAAAGGTTTGTTCACTGTCGAGCTGCTGCATTCTGACGGAAGCCCTGTTCCATGGCAGCTGGTTAATTTAGTTTCTCCAGATAACCACAATTACATCATAGCAAGCCAGCACACGTCCAACGCTGGAAAGGACATAGGTAGCACGACGTTCAAGCTGAGGGTTGGCACGAAATTCATAATAGTCGTGCCTGGAGGCGAAAACACCACATACTACAAGGGAAACACAACATATGAGATAAGCTCAGAGCCACAGAGGGTGAGCATAAAATTAGACACGAGCGCAGACACTCTTTTCGCTGTAAGGGAAGAAAAAGCAGGAGTTCCAACACCTGTTCAGGGAGTTAAGATAACTGTCTTCAAAATAAAAGAGCCAAAGGACGAGATAGTTGCATTTGGCGAGACAGATAGGAATGGGGAGGCACACCTAAGCTTAACTGATGGCGAAAGATATAGGGTTTCCTTCTTCAAGGCAGGCTACAGGTATGTTGAAACAACAGTTAAGGGAGGAAGCGAGAAGGAGGTCGTCTTGGAGAAAATCTCAAAGGAAGAAGTGGGAACTGTTGATGTTTACGTGAGCATTGAGGGAAGAGAGCCTGTGAAGGATGCTATTGTCATTATGAAGCATTACGGAAACTCAAGCAAGACAGGATACGGCATCCTAAAAACAGACGCAAGAGGCCACGTGCATTACGAGTGGGTGCTTCCAGGGGAATACTGCATAATAGTGGCAAGGGCCAAGGACGAAACTAAGTGTGGGGAGCACAGCTTTACAGTGAAGGCAAATGAGAAGACAAGGGTCAATGTAGAGCTGAAGCCAATAATGTACAGCTTGGATGTCAATGTCCTGCTGAAAGGAGAGGGCGTGAGAGATGCAAAGGTATCTGTCAAAGACGCGTACTCTGGAGAGGCCATTGCATCTGGAAAAACAGATTACACTGGCTTCGTGAGCTTTCCGAACATAGCTGAGAGGAGCAAGATAAGGGTTTATGTGGAATACCTGCACAAAGATTTGGAAAGCGGCAGGACAACGCTTTACAGCCAGAGCACTGCCAACATAATTGAGATGGATGATGATAAGGAAATCACCTTAAACCTTGTGGAGACAGGCACGAAAATCCAGTTTCTTGGTATAACAAGCAAAAGCGAGAGCTGGTGGTACGATGGCAGCAAGTGGGTGCAAGGAGCCCCTGAGCTGGTGGCAGGAAATGTGTATTACGCTGTCTTCGCTGTTGGGCTGCCCAAGCTTGAAGGAAAGAAATGGGATAGTGTTAAATTTTTGATAAGCAATCCTGAAAGCGAGGATTACGTGGCTCTCAGGAAGGCCGGAAACCTGCCCAGTTATATAAGAGACAGTAAAGCAGTTGAAAGCTCTTCAAGGTTATTCACTGTCTCTGGAAATTACGATGATAGCTCTGATATTATTTCTATATCAATTCCAATCAGGGTCAGACAGGTATTTGACGGGAGAGTGAAATACTTCCTGAACTTTTACGCTGAGTGGTGGAGAGGTAAAGACATTGTTAGAGACCCTGCAGGAAAGGACTTCAAGAAGAGCCCTGACTTTTATATTAGGGGCGAGCGCTGTTTCAAAAAAGGCAATTTCGGCATCTGCATAAAGGGAAAGAAAGAAGGCGGAATATTCTATCCTGACGACCGATTCCACTTAGAGAAGGGAGAAAGCGCAAACTTTACCATAATAATCAGCAACGAAGGCTCTAATGCATTCGGCGGTAAGATAAAGCTGGAGGACCCAAAGAGGACAGTTGCTTTTGAAGACATAACTGCTGTCCTTACAACCCCTGAGGAGCAAGTAGGGTTAGAATATGGATTGGACAACGCAGCTGCCAGCATAAGCATAGACGCATCCCAGTATAAAAAAGAGGACGTGGCAGGGCTGCCTGTTGGCAGCAAAATCACGATAAAGACAAGAATAAAAGCAGTCTTCCCAATACAGTACACAGACATTGAGCTAAAAGTGGAAGGTAAAGCAGAGCAAGGGCTTGCTTACATATCATTCCCAATATCTGGAGATGCAGACGTACTGCTGAGAAAGAAGCCAGGGGCGATAACAGAGCTTGCAAGCAGTATCTTGTTCCAGGTAAGGGAAAACAACAGCGGCGCTCCTGGAAGGGCTGTTTACTTTGACCCCAGCAGTGTAAGTATTTACGGACCTGCATTGAACAAATTTTGTGGAGGAATCCTCTCCACGTCTTCAAGCAATGTGGGCTTCTCTGTTGACAGGCATGGAAACATAACTGTTGACTTCAATGATTACTGCCACCTAAGTGTTGATCCACTCTTTGATGAAAAGCAGCAGATGTTCCTGTATGTAGAAAGCCCCATATTTGAAGGAAAAACCTTCTCAATACCTGTAAGCCCCTGCGTGCTCGGCGTGTCGCTGGACAAGAAAACAGTGTTCGCAGGAGGAGAATGCAATCTTCAATTAGTCTTTGACGATGAGAAAAGCGGCTTGTATAAGGATGAAGAGTTGACTGAAGCTGCGAGCTCCTGCATTGGAGACAGGTGGCTTGTAGTACGTAAAAACGAGAACTGCAACCCTGTTTTCGGAGAAATAAAAGAAAAGAACGTGAGCATAGAAGCAAAGGAAAGTTGGGTTGCTGGTGAATGGGTCAAGGCAAATATATCAGGCGAAAAGCTGGAAAAGAACGTTAATAATGAAATTGTAAGCTTCTCGTACGAAGAGATTCCTCCTGACGTGGTGGGAGACAGGGACATAGGAGATCTTGACAAGGAAGAGGTAAACGGGGCTGCTGTGCTGAAAATCAAGGCAACGGCTAAAAATGAAGTCAATGGCGACGTGTACGTCAGGCAGGACATAGAGATGCCTCTGGTCATAAGGGATGCAGGCAACTGCCTCACAGTGCCTGAAAGGGAAAGCACTGTGCAGATTCTCCCAAACATAGTGTGCCCGATTAACTTTGAAATAGGCAACTTCCCAGGAATTGAAGGCGGAGAGCCCGTGTGCAGCAAGAGCAATTCAATCACATACATATTCGGAAGGAGCGACAAGGACTACTGCAATGACCTTGACCTTAATAAGATAGAGTCCTTAGAAGTGGAATACAATGAAGAAGAATACAGTGAAAGTAGTTTTGTCCATGTTTCAAGCAAAAGCACTGGGCTGAACGTAAGTATAACCAAAGGCAGTGGAGAGAACCCACCAAGGACTGTAAAGCTGACAGTTAAACCGAAGATAGAGGGCTTCAAGACAGAAAGGAAAGTCATTGTCAATGCTAACCTGGACGGTGGTGGATGCTATGACGCAAATGAGATAGGGAGGGTAAAGCTGCACGGGAACACAGAGTGCAAGATAACGTTCAGCGCAGGTGAATCCTCTGGCGGAGAAGGATATATCGAGTGTAAAGACATTGAAGAGGCAGAAGATTACAAAACAGCAACAGTCGAGATAAAAAAGAGGGTGGATGAATGCCCTGACTTTTTAATCAGCAGCGCGAGTATCGAGGGAGATTCGAATTGGGAGATTACTGAAACTGGCGATAAATATGTAAAAGTGAAGTACGACAAGGGGGACTTCAGATACGGGGACACATTTGAGGCAAATCTAAACCTGGAATTAGAGCTCAACTATGAGAACGGGAAAGAGCTTTCAGAAAATATCGTTGTCCCTCTTGAGACAGGGCTCAACCTGCCTGGCTGGGAAAATGTATATGCAAAAGCAGTGCAGCCTTACCATTTCAATGATGACGGCTCAGTTGACGTTTCGTCGCTTGACTGCGAATCAAATGCCTGCAACCTGGAGCAGGCAATGCTATGGCTCAAAGAGCAAAGCAATGACTTCACAAGCAGTCCTGAGGAGGGGATAAGCTTCAATCTCGTTCACACGGGCGCCACGGTCCACGACATACAGGCTGCTATGGAAAAAATTGAAAGCGGGAAAAACATTGTGGTGGCAGATAATGTTGATGGCTCAAGTGGTGATGCGATAGTCATTTCAAGTGACTCTGAACTGGGCTTGGGAGAAAACGCGCTGAGAATAAACAAGGCGAGGAGCGACGGCGAGGAGATAATACCATTCCTGCGATTCTCCAACAAGGGAGCAGGTGAAATCAACTCTAGGAAGGCAAGATACTTTAATTACTACTTGCCATTGGTTGCCGATGGGAGCAGTGAACTGAATACAATGGTGGATGCTCCAGAGGACTTAAAGGAGAACGTTAAAGAGATGCTGGCAGAGATGTGGGGCTTGCAAGCAGAAGAGCTGAGCTGGCCTTCTGTGTCCTATTCTGCGAGGATAGTGGTAAAGAGCTGTGGAGTAGATGACAACAGCGAATGCTGCTCTGATTACAATGAGAAGGTCGGCAGCTCGTCCACTCCTGCTGTCTTCGTGCTCACCTCTGGCCAAACTGTGCCAGTCACTTGCGTGGTGGCGAGAAACGAGAAGGCCCTCAGCAACTTCATTGAAACCGTAAGCAGCTTCCTGGAAGGCAGCAAAAGAATGGCCTACAATAAGGACAAGGACTACCTAACTACCCAGAGGAACTTCATAATCCTGAAAGGCGTTGAAGGAAGCAGCGACTTCTTTGCTGACACTAACAGGTGGCAAAAAGTAAATGATGAACTGAAAGATGAAATAGCTTCTGTGCTGGGCGTTGACAAGAAAAAGGCAATGCTGGTCCACATGGAACCAGAGGAAAACTGGGAGAACACATATGTGGCTCCTGACATGACCATATTCGTGTGTTCAAAAGGCGAACAGTGCGGCTGGGATTCTCTTGAAATAAATTCATTACCAGAGTTTGAAGGAGCACACATATGGATTCCAGAAGGAGGCATGTACAAGTACGACAGCAGTATTGGAAGCTTCCTACTTGTAGATGACAGCGAAAAGGACTCCTGGATAAGCATAGGCAAAAAGCTGCTGCCATACGAAGGAAATACCTACATCCACGCTATTGATGAGAACAACCGCAACACGAAACTGTGCCCCAACTCAGAAAGCTGCGTTATCGGAATAAAGAACATCAATGGAATCACGAAAGCAGTGGTGGACGCAAAGGAAATGACTGATGAGGAGCTGCTTAGCTACGTGAAGAAGGCCGAAGGAAATGAATACTTTGCGCTGCACCTAATCCCAACAGACGAGGAAAAGGATATAGGGAAGCAGTGCAGGGTGGAAGACGAGGAAGTAAAGATACTTGATGAAAACGGGAATGAAGCGCAACTTGGCTACGGAAACGTTTACCTTGTGGCAGTGGAGAAGGCAGAGACCGGCGACAGCAAGAAGGCCGTTTACCTCAAAGAGCTGACCAGCTTCGAAACGCCTGAGCTGGGCGACTGTTATGTTGGGGCAGAGGAAATGGATATTAATCAGTTAATGGATTTGATTACAGAAAACATTTACGGCACTGAAGACGCAGAGCCCAAGCTCCAGAAGGGAGAACTTATCAAAATTGTTAGGATAAATAATCCTTACTATAAAAAGTTTGGTTATTATGACCCAGACGATAAGATATCCTCGTTTGAAGTCTATGAAGGAGACACCTCTGTGAGCAGGCTTGTCCAAGGGGGTTATTACAAACTATCAATAACTGCCCCAGAGTCAAAAGAGAGACAGTATAAAATTAAATTAGAACTTCTCAAAATTGATACAAGTGGATTGGAAGGTAAAGAGATTGGGTTCCTCGGGTTGGCCAAAAAAGCCATTGTTAGATATCCAACATATAATGAAGGAAAGATTGCTATTGTCAAAGGAGGGGAATGCAATGATGCAGTAACAGAAATAAATTATTGTAGAAATGATGATCTGGTGTTCCACAAGCAAGTAGAGGGGAGTGTGAAGTATAAATTAAAAGAAGGTGGACCTTTAGGCGGTTATGTGATAGAGCCTAAATATTATTGCCAGAAAAATGATGCTAACTTACGCGAAAGCTTTTGTGTTGAATCTGATAAGATCCCAACTCCAGGTTTAGACGAAAAGGAGGTATATAAAATATTTGAATGTCCTGCTCCTTTAGGATATGTTGCACATAAAGTTGGAGATACACATATGAAAGATACGATAAATCAAATTGTCACTTTTATGTTTATGCAAGGAGGAGTCTTTTACAGACCTTCCGTAGCACCCATCCCAGACAGGCAACCAAGTTGCATTAGTGAGAAGGCATTCGATTATATGGATAGATATAATGACCTATTGTATTATGCGAGACCAAGTTTTCATAATTATATGGGTGAATACTTCTCTAATGGTTATCAATCCTCCACTGTAAGTGGCACCCATAAACCATATATTGGCAAGCCAATCAAATATGGAGACGGAAATCAGTACTTTGCGTGTGGGTCACTAGATGGTTATGAGTACAGTAGCTTTGTTCCACCTTATTACTGCTGCGACGTCGGACTCGGCCTCCACGTTACAAATGGACACTGCTGTCCTATTGGTTTTGATTGGAATGAAGGAAAAAAACTGTGTGTAAGGACTGGCTGAATTCTAAAAGCTTTTTAAACCTCTTGTTCTTGTATATCTTGATGGAGCCAATGGCAAGCATTGCAGTGATAGGGATAATAAGCAGGATACTCGGAGATATCAACCTGGCTGTAACTGGCTTCAAGATAATTGTTTTGCTCTTTGTCATACAGTTCATACGCTCGCATTTTGACGCAGGGCCTATTCCTGTGCTGCTCACACTGATAATTGGGTACATATTCCTCTTCCAATACTGGGAGATATTCGGTCCGATAATGCTTGTTTACTTTTTCATAATATTTGGATTTGTCTCAGTGCTGCTTGACATAGCCATAGTCAAGCCTTGGGCAGGAGGAGGTCATGTCAAAAAACCAGACATGACAAGTAAAGATATGTTGGAGAGGATGAGAAAATACCATGGGTGATTGAATGAACAAAGGGTTTACTGTTGTTCCAATGATAATAATCGCTCTCATATTTTTAGTTATAATAGGGCTTGGGGTTGCGCTTATAGTAAAAATACCAATACTTAACATAATGTTTAGGTTTTACATGCTCATCATAATATACACTTTCGTGAGGAGGATAGTTGGGACAGGGATATTGGCATATGTCATAACCGCAATACTAGCATACATATTCGTGTGGAAGCTCTGGGTTATGGCAGCAGGCGTATATCTCTCATATATCATATTTAGCTTTGGAATCTCAGGCATAATCATATTCGGCCTTGAGGGAATGTGGAGAAGAGGTGGAGGAGAAGTGGCTGAGGAGGCAGCTAAAAGGCTGGCATAGTTATATTAATAAAAAATGTAATAATATTGCGTGATGCATATGGGAGGTCTTTGGTCTGACATAGGTATTGCCATTACAATAATACTATTTGTATATCTAGTAAAATGGGCAAGCGATTTAACGAAAAGCAAAACACTGGGCATTATAATAGGGGCTGCTATAGCTTACTTTACATTCTACCAGCACTTTGAAGTATTGCTATTCGTACTGCTGTTCTTCTTCGGTTATCCGTTCTGGGAGAGCTTAACAAAGGGATTCCTTGGAGAGTGAAGCAATGGATCAGTTCTCTACGATAGTGTTGATTGTAATGATGTTCCTAGCCTGGACCAGAGACCTGACATGGCTTTTCATAGGTCTTGTAGTCATACTTGTACTAACCAGTAAGAGCATAGGTCTTGCAGCGCTTTTCATAGCGGGGGCTGCCATAACCTGGCTGCTGAACTTAAAGGAATACTGGGTAATAGTGATGATATTGATGGCATTGATAGTAATAGCTGTTAAAAGAAAAGAGGGCTCGTCTGCTGGATATTATTCCCCAGAGCTGTTGAGGTTATTGGGTGGGTAAATGGCAAATGAAGGTATTGTAGTGCTGTCTTTTATCCTAATCTTATTGGGATTCTACCTAAAACAGCTATGGCTCAGCTTCATATTTATAATGGTGATATTCGCTTTACTGCTCACAAGGCCTAGTAAAAAGGCGAAGAAAGCTGCTCCAAGAGGACCTGTGGTAAGGCCTATAATAGTGAAGAGAAAGTATGTGGGGCCTGAGTCAATATATCCTGAAAAAATGCATATTAAAATAACGCCTAGGGCCCCTGATGACTGGTATGAATATGGGGGAGAGTATCTGGGAGGATTTATAGGTAAAAGCTTAAGGTTCATAAAGAGAAAATTGGGAGGAGATTAAGTGTTAAATGTCTTTGCATTCTTAATTGTTGTCTTTCTGGTTGCATTATTCTTGAGAATTGACATCGTTGTATACCTGACTATCATAGTGGCGATAATTCTTGCTTTGACATACAAAAAGCCAGAGGAGAAGAAAGTAGCTGAAAAGGCAGCTCCGAGAGAGGTTATATATCCTGTTATATATGAAGATGCTGGAGAGCCTCCATACTTATATCCTAAGAAGCAACAGATAAAAGTCAGACCAAATCAGATAGATGATGTTGAATGGGAAAAGACAGTTGCCATGCCTGGTAGAATACTGGCAAGCATAATGGGCTTCTTTACTGGAAAATATAAGAAGAAGTGATGGCTATGAGGTTTGACTTGTTCCTCTTTGTGTTTTTCATTGGGCTTTTCTTTTACTTGTCTGGATACAAGGCACTCTCACTTGTGCTCTTCATAATCTCTGTTGTACTGCTGCTCTATGACAGGCCAAAAAGGGCAAAAAAGGCAGCTGCTGGCTATGAAATGGGAGAACCAATTATAATTGAGAGCACAAGAAATGCTCCATTTAGGATACCTGACAAATACTGGCTGAAGGTAGCCCCGAAAAAGGGCCCTGCGCAGCCAGGAGGCAAGTTTACCAAGGCAGGTTTTAAGACATTCGGCAGGATAAACGAATATATTGCTGATAAGGTAAAAGAATGGTGGAATGGCTGATGATTGCCAGCTTAACAGGCATATTGCTCTCAATCATTGGATTGATATATTCAAATGCAATTATCCTACTTTTGGGGGTTATTTTTATTGTTATTGACTTCTTGCCTTCAAAAAAGAGCAAAACTGAGCAAAAAGCAGTAGCAACCGAGGTGAAAAAAGAAAGGCACATCGTGGTAAACAGCCCCCCTCCTACTGAGGAAGGAGCTGAATTCTTTATGGCAATGCAAGCAGGCAATCCAGCAATGCCACATATCAGAAAGATGTATACGGATAAGGAAACAAGCGAGGTGCTAATGCCACACGACTACCTGCCTTTCCAGGAACCTGCCAACATAAACCCTCTAAGGAAAATATTTATTGGCTATCCAAATTATGTCTTAAGGCGAATCTTCAGTGGTGTCAATTTCTTTGAAGACCTGGAAAAAAGGTGGAGAGAAAAATAGTTACTTTTCCAATCTCATAAGAAACTTGGTGTTTGTGTCAAGAATCTTCTGGTTTATGTCCCTCAAAGCTTTTATTGATGCCTTCATATCAATTAGCATTTCTTTTATCTGTTGGAGCTCTTCTCCCAATTCCCCTATACTTGAAATCTTTTCGTGAAGCGCATTGTGGCCCTCCTTCATTTCAGAAACAGCAGAATGTATCTCATTTATTTTTTCCTTGTGCTCTTGAACATTGCTTTTTATTTCGTGGATATGGTCCTCGTATGCGCTAACCTTTTCGTTCAACTGCTCGACTGCCTCATGAATCCGCGATGTGTTTTCGCTTTGTTTTTTTATCTCTGGCATGATGGGAGTTAAGTGGTCTCCACTTTCTATTTTTTCTTTTATGTTTTGTACGGTGTTGTGGATGTCTTGATTGCTCGGCGCTGATTTGGCTTCATCCAGCACTGAGGATATTTCGTCCTCACTGAGAGACATGGCCTTTAATGTTTTTTTAATGTCCTCCTGCCCCATACCAGATGCGTTCATAGAGCGCACAATGCTGGCTATCTGCTCCAACTTTTCCTTTTCCATATTAATGTTTAAAGCATATGAATATATAAAAAGCAATCCTCTAATACTCTGATTATATGGATTCAGATCAGCTCTTATTCGGACCTTGGAGCCCTATTTTCAAAGGAGATTGGACAGGGCATCCCATAGAGATCCTTGAAAATCCAGAGAAAATGGTGCTTACTGTGCTAAACTTTGATGGTGAGCAATATGTTCTGCTGAATAAATTTCTCATAGCTGAGGGATATGTTGAAAAGCTAATAGAAGAAATGCCAGGAAAGAACAGCTTCATATTTAAAATACTGCCAAGTAAAAAGCTCAAAATCATTTCTCTTTCTTCTGAGATAAAGAAGGCAGGTAAAGACATCAATGAAAAAATAAGAGACTTGAAGGCTGAGCTTGAAAAAAGGAAAGAACTGCTCACAAGCATTTCAGCAAGGTATTCCGTAAATATCAGGGAATTAAAAGAAAGTCCAGAAGCAGCTGAGCTACTTTTCTCAGAGCCTGTTCTAAGCTTGGCCACATTAACGCTCAAGAGAACAGAGAAAAAAGGCAAACTGGGCCTTTTAGGCATAAAAAGCAATGGCCAGCTGCTTTATGTGGATAGAGCGTCAATGAGGTCTGTGGCCTTGATAGGTGAACTGGAGAAGATGAGAAAATGCTTGCAGGTCTTAATAGAAAACAGTTTCTTAGATAACCTGAGCCCAATGATAATTGACAAAAGCGACTACTTTGAACGCATGGTTTCAGCCAATCAGTCATTTGACTCTGCCGTATTTCCTTTGTCTCCAATGGGCTTTCCAATAGAGAGGATTAAGATAGGAGACATAGGCATAAGCTTTGCTGTCCTGACTGCAAAGCGTTTGAAGGCCTTGCTAAGAGTAAAAGAGAGCAAAAGCTTTGACATTATCTCTGATATCATGGAAAAAGAAGGTGACTTTGCAACGTTGGAGGACTTAGAAAACAAGATAATGGAGATAAATGACGAGAGCCAGAGGTTTCATGCCTATCGTGCAGCAAGATGGATAAGCTTAATTGAGCGCTTATATGGAGATTTATTTAAAAAGAGGCTAGAAATGCCTCCAGAAAGGCAAATAACCATTATAGACCCAGGAAATTACAGAAAGGAGATAGTGGAATTGTTCTTACTATCTTTACTACAGGAGAGCATGGAAAACAGGGCTGTCTTTGTAAGCAATCAAAACTTCCTGAAGACAGCGGCTTTAAGAGAAGACATAATAGATAACATAGAAAAGACCTCTTCCTGTTTTGTGTTTGAAGATGAAATTGACATACCAAAAAGGATGTCTGAAAAGGTAACAATGAGCATAAAATATGTCTCTAATAATGACTTTGCAGTAAAGGACAGGAAGAAAGGCAAGTTTAGAATAAGATTGAGAGATACACTAAGTGCCTAACCTTTTAATTTTTTTAGTTTCTCATCTAAAAGCTCTTCTAACTGGTCTATCTTAACATATTCTACAGGATTAATGTTATCAAGCACATATTTAATTTCAGCTATCTGGGCTTCTAACTCGGATATTCTTTTTGTATTGTCTCTCACACTTCTCTCTATTGAGCTAAAAAGTGTCTTCAGCTCTTCATTGCTTTTTTTTATTTCATCCATTAGATTCTTATTGATTGGTTCTGCCTTGAGGCCTTTTTCCTCCATAAGCTTTTTTATATTTTTGTTATGCGTAATAAGTGTTTTTCCTATTATTTGCTCGTTTTTTTCTATCACCATCATTCGCTGCGCAATTACCCTTATCTTTGAATCCAAAGCCCTTATTTCTGAATAAAGCTCTTGAAGTCCTATGCTCCTGGAATCATGAGGCATAACAACACCAATTTAAATTATGACAACTCTTAAACATATAAAGATTATGCTGGTGCGGATATGCAAAAAGTTGAGGGCGTGTTGTTCGATATAAAAGCAGAAAATGGTGGATTATCAATAGTTCTGAAAGGAGACAAAAAACACATAATAAAAGACCAGATAAGATATTATTTCTACCTGCTTCCAGAAGAAAGAGTAAGCAAAGCAACTGTAAAAAGGGTTGAAGGTGTGGAGGATGTTGAAGAAGTCAGCATGAAAATTCACCATGTGCCTGTGAAAGCGTTTAAGGTCTATGTGAAAAATGGGCAGAATAGCGTAGAGCTGGCAAAAAGATTGGCGGATTTTGGTGAACTGAGAGAAGACGACATAAAAATAAAATACAGGTACTTAATAGACAAAGACTTGTTTGCTTCTGAAAATTATGTATTTGAAGGTGGAAAATTCAGAAAGAAAGAAGAAGAGAAGTTGAGATTGAAGGTATGTGCTTATGATATAGAGACCTACAATAAAAACGGGGCCCCAAATCCCGATAAAGACCCAATAATAAGCATAGCATATGCAGATGAAAGCGAATGTATAGCTTTCACGTGGAAAAACTCCCAATATAAAAATGAAAAAGAAATGATAACTGCATTTATCCAATATCTTAAGAGGGAGGACCCTGATATTATAATGGGCTACAATGCAGACCTCTTTGACATGCCTTATCTTAAAAAGAGGTGCAATAAATTAGGCATAAACTTAGAGCTGTCAATTGACGGCTCTGAAGTGAAAAACAAAAGAAGCGGTTTAAGCGCAAAGACAGAGATTTTCGGAAGGGTGCATTTTGACGTCTACAAAGCTGTTTCTTTTATGATAACAACTAGTGGTCTCCGTGTGTCAAAGAAAGACCTTGAGACAGTTTACAAAGAAATGTTGGGCAAGAACAAAAAAGAGATAGATGGCAGGCTGATCTACGAATACTGGGACAAGGGCAAAATAGAGGAGCTTGTTGAATACAATAAAAGCGATGCGAAAGCAACATATGAGATAGGAATGAAGGCTTTACCAATATATATCGCCCTGTCGCGCATAGTTGGCTTTCCAATTCAAGATGTAATAAATATGAGCGCCACGCAGATGATAGAGTGGATCCTGATAAGAGATGCTCACAGAAAAGGCGTTTTATCTCCGAGAAGGCCAGACGATAGAGAGATAAGATATAGGATAATGCAGGGGCCGATTAAGGGAGCATTTGTAAAGCTTCCAAAAAAAGGACTGCATGAGAACATCGTTGTTTGTGACTTCAGGTCACTTTACCCTTCCATTATTATCTCCCACAACATAGGCCCTGACACGCTAAACGCCCCTGGATGCAAGGAGTTTTTTGAATCTCCAGAAGGTCACAGGTTTTGCAAAGATAAAGAATCCATAATTGCTGGCATGATAAAGCGGCTTGTTGAAAGCAGAATCAAAACAAAAGCGGAAATGAAACGCGCAAAAGCAGAAGATGATAAAAAGCAATTATATTACAAACAACACTCTCTAAAGATACTGGCGAACGCAACGTACGGCTATTTGGATTTCAACGCAGCTCGTTGGTATTGTAGAGAGTGTGCTGAGAGCATAACAGCTTGGGCAAGGCACTATATACAGAACACCATAAAAAAGGCAGAAGATTACGGCTTTGAGGTGATATACGGGGATACTGACTCTGTTTTCTTAAAACTCGGAAATAAAACCGTGGAAGATGCTAAGCAATTCGTGAATGAGATAAACTCCTCTTTACCAAAAGACATGGAATTGGAATATGAGGGCTTTTATCCGAGAGCCATATTCGTAACTAAAAGAGAGGGAGGTGCAGCAAAAAAGAGGTATGCACTACTGGGTGAAGATGGACTAATACGTATAACTGGTTTGGAGTTTGTAAGAAGGGACTGGGCCCCAATTGCAAGAAAAGCGCAGGAGGAGGTTATAAAGACAGTGCTAAAGGAGGGAGACCCCAAAAAAGCCATATCAATCGCAAGAGAGATAATAAAAGAGCTAAAAGATGGTAAGGTAAGTATAGATGACCTGGTTGTTTACACGCCACTTTCAAGGCCCTTGGAGAACTACGAACAAATAGGGCCTCATGTGAAGGCCGCTCAAAAGCTGAAGCGTGCTGGCTATCGTGTTAAAACAGGCACTGTTATTGGTTATATAATCACTAAGGGGAGTGGAAGCATAAGCGATAGAGCATATCCCATAGAGCTGCTTGGAAACAGAAAGTATGACGCAGATTATTATATAAAACACCAGGTCATACCTGCTGTCATAAAGATTCTCGGGGAGTTCAACATAAAGGAAGATGAATTGTATTATAATCATAAACAGACAGGGTTGGGTATATGGACGTGATGTTATGGACGATCTGGAAAAGTTTAAACGAGCGGGAAAAATAGCTGCTGAGGTAAGAGAAGAATCAATGAAGCTAATACGCATAGGAGAAAAGGCATTAGATGTAGCCAATATGATAGAAAGGTGGATTTTAGAAAAAGGAGGGAGCATAGCGTTTCCTGTAAACATAAGTGTAAATAACCAAGCTGCTCATGCGACGCCATCATATAATGATGAATATGTGTTTGGAGAAAAAGACCTAGTCACTATTGACATAGGTGTTCATGTTGACGGTTTTGTTGGGGGAGATACTGCGTATAGCGTGGACCTTTCAGGTGAGAGGCAAATCTTAACTGAAACCTCAAAGAAAGCTTTAGAAAACGCTTTATCAAAGGTAAAGGCAGGTGTGGAGATTGGGGAAATAGGAAAGGAGATTGAGGAAACAGCAAGACAAGCTTCATTGAGGCCTGTTGAGAACCTGACAGGGCATGGCCTTGCTAGGTGGCAAGTTCATACATTGCCATCTATCCCAAACATAGGCAATAAAGACAAAACAAAATTAAAAGAGGGCCAAATAATCGCGATAGAACCTTTCATAAGCAATGGGAGTGGCCGAGTAAGAGAAGGTGTGCGTACGGAGATATTTTCATTTGAAGGAAAAGTACTGACAAGGAATAGAGATGCAAGGAAATTACTTGATATTATATATGAAAATTATAAAACATTGCCATTCGCCGAGAGATGGCTTTATGACTATATGCCTGAGCTAAAACTGAAGTTGGCTTTGAGAGACCTCGCTATGAGAGGGGCCATAAGAGGCTATCCCATACTGAAGGATGTAGAAGGTTCATTTGTCTCCCAGCATGAAGTTTCCTTAATAGTTGAGAAAGACTCATGCACTTTACTTACGCCCATGAAATTTTAAGCAAAATAATAAAAAGTACTATTGGATGATATTAGCATGACAAACAAAAATGCTTTGCTTTTAATTGTGTTATACTCTGCCTTTAGCATTTTGTGGTTGTATGTATTCTCCATTACTGGCTTTTCGCTTTCGGACTCAGTTAACTTTAATGTCATGAGTAAAATTGTGGGTTCTATTAGACTTTTATTTTTGATTGGCTTCTTAATGGCTCTCTCGCTTGTTACTTTGTCTTATTTTTCAGATAGGCTTGAAAGAAAAAAAGCCATCATATTCTCTATTGCTGCTGTAATACTGACATTGTTAATTTCTTCGCTCTTTTTCCAAAACAAAATGCAGTTTTTGTTGATGATGCTCTTTTACGGCCTAGGAAGTGTATGGGTATCATATCAGAAAAGTGAAAAGAAAGGTGCAAGCAGACGCATGAGAGATGGATGGAAGATGGCAAAAAAGATGACATTAAGCTTGGCCTTTGGTGCTGTTATTGTGTCTGTTATATTTGTTAATATGAACGCAACATATTATGAGGACAGTTTTAAAGATTCCTTGCTTTCTCTTGTCTCGTCATTTGATGTAAGCAAAATGCTCTCTGATCCAGAGTTCATTGAGGAGATGGTAAAGGAGCAGATACCTGATTACCAGACGTTCAGGGAAGAGGCCTTGGCCTCTCAGGGTATAGAAAGCATAGATGATGTTAGGGAAAAGATAAGAGAACAGTATGAAAATCAGGCAGGTTGGGAGCAGATACCAGAAGACAGACAGAGAGAGATTATAGAAAACGCAACGCTAACGTCGTGGAATTTACTTGAGCAGCAAATAAATGAGTCATACCAGAATATGTTTGGTTCAGAAGCGTTAAGGTCCAGGATATCTGAGATGCAGTCAAAAATCTCCAAAGAGAACATAGGCAAAATAAGCTCTCAATTCATAGAAAAAATGCCCTTTATGAATATTTTAATAAAAGCTTTGCCATATGTTGTTGCCTTCATTTCTTTCTCAGCCATTACGCTTTTCGGCACCGTATGTGTAGCTCCTTTTGCCGCTGTGCTGAATTTATTGTTTAGGCGATAAACTATTTTAAGGATGGATGTCAAGAAATAATAAGGGCCCGTAGCACAGCTTGGATAGTGCGGCAGGCTTCGGACCTGCAGGTCGTGGGTTCGAATCCCACCGGGCTCGTTTGCTTAAGTGGCGCAGGGATGACGGAGTGGCCAAACGTGCTAGGTTCAGGGCCTAGTGGCTTAGTGCCTACGAGGGTTCGAATCCCTCTCCCTGCATTAGGGACCGAAGGTCCCTATTGAGGGCTTCAGTTTCGCTTAAGCCTTTAATACAGCAATAACAAAAAAGGCTTAAATCCCTCCCCCTGCATTGCAACGTAGCTCGTTGCATCCGCAGGCGATCTTCGATCGCCTTTGCTCAAGCAAAAAAGAGGGAGAGGGAAGTTTTGGTGTCGGTGGTAAACTATGAATGTAATACTGCTTGCTGGAGGTTTTGCTAAGAGAATGTGGCCGTTAACGAAAAACCAACCAAAACACCTGCTACCTGTAGCTGGTAAACCTATGTTAAGTTATGTGCTTGAAAAATTAGAAAAGAGCAATGTGGACACAGTTTACATAAGCACAAATGCCAAGTTTAAAAGCCACTTCCAAAATTTTTTAGATAGATACAGAAAAAACAGCAAAGTAAAAATTGAACTGATAATAGAGGACACGCTCAGTGAGGAAGAAAAGCTTGGCAGCATTGGGGCGCTAGGTCTTATAATAGAGAGTAAAGCGTTATATGATGATTTAATGATAATAGGTGCAGATAACATCTTCTCATTTGAACTCAGTGATTTCATAGGTTACTTTGAGGAGAAGAACGCTTCTGTGATAGCTGTTTATGATGTCAAAAACCTGGAGATGGCAAAGAAATATGGTATAGTGAAAGTAGATGAAAATAACAAGATAATAGAATTTGTTGAAAAACCTGAAAAACCCTCTTCAACATTGGCTGCCACTGCCTGTTATATATTAAAGAGAGATGATGCTTTAAGCATATTGCAGTATCTTAGTGAGGGAAAACCAGCGGACAGAATGGGAGATTTTATATCTTGGCTTTACAAGAGAAGTGACATATATGCATATAAATTTTCTGACTATTGGTTTGACATAGGAAGCCTTGAAGGACTGAAAATGGCTGATGAATTTCTATCTAAAAAGGGGTAAACCGCATTGTGGTCAACATATAATCCTTGGGAAAGGCAATGACTATCGCAATAGAGCTAGCCAGCCCTACAACAAAGGCCATGACTATTACTGTGCATATGTAAGAAAGAAGAGCTTTTGCGAAAGAGCTATTATTCGCTATTTTTATGGCAGTAGCGTTTACCCAGAGCTGCCAAATAAAAAACACAATACTAATCAAAAAGGCAGTAAAGATAAATGATTGGAGATTCTGACCAGACCTGACAGCTGCTGTTATTGAGGAATTTGCAGCAAAAGGGTAGTAGACAATCCCCATTACAAAGGCCAGCAAAGCAATGGAAATTTGTTGGACGAAATTTAGAATTGTTGCATGTCCCATTAAGGCCAGTGTTTTATGAAAATCCCGCCTAGCTCCGAAAAGCCATACAAAATAAGATGATATGTAAGCAGTAAGTATGAAAACAAGCACTGCGAGCACCACGGCGACTATCACCTGGAGCAAAAGAGTTAGGCTTGGAACATAGCCCACAAGGAGATATAAGGAGATTATAAATAATTGTGTAAGCGTGAAAAGCATAGCTGCTATTTCTATTCCATCTTTTGCCCTAGCTCCTGGCATACTGTTGAAACTTTTCTTTGGAGAAAATAGCAGCTTAAGTAGATATGAGAAGTAAATCATATGATAAAGAATGCAGTAGATATATAAAAAAATAGGGGGGTTAGACAGCTGGGTATAACAGATTCATTATTGGTAGCAGAATTACTGAGTAAGCTATGACTGCTGCAATTAAAGCGATTGCTGCTTCCCATGTCTTCACGCTGTTGGCTTCAGATATTGCAACACTGTCTACCCAAAGAGCCCAAATCATAAAAACTAAGGCCACTGCAAATATGGGCACGATGACAAAGGAAGCTAACTGAGTTACAGCTCCTGGGGATAAAAGGTCTGCTGGCATGCTTGCTGATAATAGATTTACTAATATCAGCCATATCACTGCAAATAACAGTAATAACGTATGCGCATAACCTAGAAGAGCTATGCTCTTTTTCACTTGCCTCCTTCCGCCCATCGCTCCTGCTATGTATGCAGCAATTGTTGCAATTACAAACAGAGCAATTAGCGTCACGATAAGCTCTGCCAACCATGTCATTACTGATATGTCATTCATGTTAATCAACAGATAGGAAAGCAAGCTAACAATAACTGCTATCGACAGTCCGTCATATATGGTTGCTTTTTTGTTTAGTTCAGCAAAGGCCTGCCTTGGCTTGTAAATTAGCATAAAGGCGTTTTTCCAGTCGAGATTCATGGCATCACCAATTATGTAAAAGCAGCTATATTAAAAAGCTTTTGTATGGTTTTGAAAAGCAAAACTTTATTAAGCAATGCTAACTGATATTTTTGGTGATTCAATGTTCAAAACAGCTTTGGACTGCATAGTAAATCCGTCAAAAGGCATAAAGCTCGCATCAAAGAAAACTGTGGGACAAGGGATAACAGTTCTAATAGCAGGGATAATAATAGCTGCTTTGCTTGATGGCTTGTCCGCTTACTTGGGCACACCTTTTTTCTTTGCTCAAGGTATAATGACAAACGCAAGTGGAGAGTTCAGCTCTGCGTTCAGCAATTCACTTCTGTCATTAGCAACAGTATTTATTGTGCTGACAGTTACCGTTGCTGTGATAATGAACGCCCTAGGACATAGAAAGAACACGCTTAAGTTCATATCAACTGTCTCTTTTCCATTTGCAGCCATGAGCGTAGTGGTCGCAGTAATAAACTTAGTAATAATAGCAATAGCACTGCTGCAAGCAGTATCATTAGTGATAGGTATTACAGGCTACCTCTTTTTCCTGACAACAGTTTACGCATATATACTTTACGCTAAAAGCATAAGTGAGCATTATAAAGTTAGCATGGAAAAGGCAGCTGCAGTGATAATATTGGTAATAATTGTGGCGAATCTGAGCAGTATGGCTTTTGCAATAGGCAACTTGATGTCAGGCATCAGCTTTTAAGAGCTTTATGTCCAAAACCACTTGAACCGTGCTGGGGCTGTAAGGCCTCGCTATTCTCTTGTTTATTATCTTGAATGCTATTCCCTCTTTATCTGCCTCCTCCTTTACGATTTCCTCTGCGTATTCAAAAGCGTTGTCTTTCGGCGCGAACTGGTAGTAGTGAACGACAGCATCGGCTTTTGCTATCTTAAAAGCATATTTGAGAAAATGCCTCGCACCTTCTGGTAAGGGCATTATAATCCTATCGCATCTTTCAGCTATTCTCTTGTATGCAACTGAAACATCCCCTTTTATCGGGATAATGATATTTTCCATGTGGTTAAGTGATATGTTTTTAACAAGAAGCCTATATGCCTCTGGATTCAGCTCTATCGCGTATATTTTAACATTTTTCTGCTTCTTTCCTATGACTAAAGCAAATGGTCCTACCCCTGCAAAAAAATAGGCTATCCTCTCTCCTGCTTTTACCTGCGATGCAATCCTTTCCCGCTCGTGAGACAGCCTTGGCGTGAAGTAAACTTTATTTACATCAACCAGCATTCTTGCCCCTGATTCCTTATGCTCAGTTAAGGTCCTCTTATCACCGCCTATAACCTCAACAGGCCGTATCCTAAAAACACCTCCGTGCTTCCCTGCTCTTTTGCAGACTGTCTTCACGTGTTTATGGACCTTCATTATTGCTTCTGCAATGTCCTTCTCATACCTCTCTAGGCCTTTCCCAATCTCAATGACTGCTATGTCCCCTATTATATCGAAACTCTTTGTAAGCTTGGACAATTCGTCTTCACTGAGACGGTCTTTAAGAGCCTCCTCTAAACTGAAATAGCTTTGTTCAGCGGCTTTTAGCTTCTTTTCTACAGTCTCGTAGCCTTTTACCTTGTCTTTAATAGGAAAGTAAACATAAGCTGAGTCAAAAAAAGTTTTGTAGCGCTTGTCAAAGACACCTATCTCTACCAAATGTTTTCTCGTCTTTTCAGCATCCTTTTTCCTAACCTTTACACAAAGCACCATAATTGTTTATTAAACAAGATTCAATAAAAGAGTTATGACCTTTTTTGATGACTATTTCGTAAAACCAATCATAGAGGGAAGCGGTTATAATATTGTAAATACAGTGACATATGGCCTTCTTTTTATAATCTCCCTATTCGCTGTCAAAAAAATACTCGTTCACCTGCAAATAAAAACAGACAAAAAACTATGGTGGAAACTTACTCCTCTTGTGATTTCCGCAGGTTTACTGAGGGCATTGCAGGACCATCACTTATTCTCATTTATGGCTTTGTTTCAATACCTTTTCGTAACCCCTTTCATTTACCTGCTTATCTTCGCTATAGCTATAACGCTGCTTTTACTTGAAAGAAAAATTAAAAACATAACAATATATGTCTCTTCTGTAATGGCCATCTTTCTTTTCTTTTTTGTTGCTGTAATGGCAAGGCAATGGTATTATTTTAGTATTGCGATTGCTTTGCTCGTCCTCTCTATATCTATCACTTTCCTGCTGATGAAAATTACAAGGATGAAGTTTATGGATAAAATAAACTGGAGTGTTGTGGTTGCCCAAACTCTAGATGCCTGCTCCAGCTTTACAGCCATATCGGTAATGGGAAGCTTTGCTGAACAACATGTAGTTCCAAACATTATATTTTCACAATTGCCTTTCTACCTTTTCATACCATTAAAAGTGTCTCTGGCAGTGTTTGCTGTGTATGTAATAGATAGGGAAGTTAGAGGCGCATGGAATTGGTTGTTAAAATTCAGCATACTTGTTTTGGGCTTAGGGCCTGGAACACGAAATTTAATGACAATGTTAATAAGTAATTAGAGAAACAACGGCAAACAGTAATAAATATGTTTATTCTAAAAAATGTGAGCGCCAGTAGTCTAGCCTGGTAGGACTTTGGCTTCCCAAGCCAACGACCCGGGTTCAAATCCCGGCTGGCGCATTTCACAAGCTTTGAAGGCAAGCTATAAGCTGTCAAAAAATAAAAACTAAAAAATAAGCCGAACTTCCTAAAAAATTTTCTTATCTTTCAACCTTCATTTCTCCATTTCGGCCTATATTAACTTGCAGCTCGCCGTTCCATTCCTTTGTGTAAGCTCCTTTTATGCTTATTTTGTCTCCTTCCTCAACTTGGTCTACTTGCTTACCCCAAAGGGTGAGTTTCACTGAGCCACTGTCATCCTCTATCACTGCGTTAGATACTCTATTTGGTCCATACTTTGTTGTTATCTGCTTTGTTTCTCCTTTTTCTTTAACAGTGGCCTCAAGATCGACGTCTTGCATGCCTGCCTTAAGCTCAGCAATTTTCATTTTTTCACCTCATTTTTCAAAAAGTTTTTTCTTAAACGCGTCCTCCACCATCTTTGAATGGTCAAAACCAAGAGGGTGCGGGATTTTGTCTAGGGGAAAATATCTGGCTTCCTCTGCATCACTGCCAGCCCTTGCATCCTCATTTGTGCGCACATAAAAGCAAACAGATATTGCTCTTGGTTCTCTTGGGTCCCTGTCTGGGTCTGAATAAACCCCAACAAGTTTCAAGCTGTTTAGATTAACAGAGATTGAAGTCTCTTCCTTAAGCTCTCTTACAGCTGCTTCTTCAACTGTCTCATTCTTGTCTACATGGCCTCCTGGCAAGCACCACTTATCCTTAAATGGTTCCTGCTTTCTCCTTATAAGAAGAATGCCCTTGTCTGACTCGACAATCAAATCAACAGCCACCCTGTAGAGATCTGCCATGTACTCCCCTAAAACAATAACAAGACCAAAAAAGTAAAGGTCTCCAACTCATATCTCTTTTAGGGTCTTTATGAAGAATTCTTTTATTTCTTCTTCAGCTGGGAAACCTATTCCTGCTTTGTATCTCTTGTCACCTGTTCTCGTGTAATATCCCTTTGAAAGAGATATGAACTCTGCATCTTCTACTTTCTTTCTTGCTATCTCAATAAAATTGTTCCCATACTTGTATTCTTCAGATTTTATTGTTTCATATTCTGCCATGTATTTCACACTCCTATGGTTGTACATTAATTTCTGTTAATCAGGTATAAAAAGGAGTAGCTTACACAGGGTTATTAAAATGAGAAAAAAGTAATTTAACTATGATTTATGCTTTTGTGTTCGGTAAAAACTGGAAGCTCAGCTTGGCTGAAATTTTGTCGTATTTTGAATATAGGGAAATAAAGTGGTCATTTGTGGATTTAAGCAAAAAAGCAATCGTGGTTGATACAGAAATCTCCCCACAGGACACCATAAGTGATTTAGGTGGCACGCTTAAGATAGTAAAAATTGAAAAGCAATTCCCTTTTGCTGAATTGTTTAGCCAAGATTTTGGGGACTGGACAGAGAGGCCAATAAGCGTATATGGTTCGTATAAGCTTCTTCATAACATAAGAAAAGTATTTAACATTGTCCCGAAAGACAAGGTTCTCTCTCACACAGAGATTATTTCCAAGGGCTTGAAAGAATCAGCCCTTATTTTTGGACTTAAAACTTGTTACTGGGGGAAGACTGTGGCAGTAAGCAACCCTTTTGGGTTCAAAAAAAGAGACATTCAAAAACCTGCCCAAAGAACAAGATTAGCCATATCTCCATCAAGAGCAAGGATATTGTTAAATTTAAGCCAGGCGAAAGAAAATGTCTTGGACCCCTTTTGTGGTGTTGGGACCATAGCAGTTGAGGCGATATTCCATGGGATTAAAAGGGTATATATAAGTGATTACGACAAAGAGGTATTGAAAGATGCTGAGAAAAATGTTAGGTGGGCCAAAAAAGTGGCAGGCTCAAATGCAAAGGTAATCATAAAACACTGCGACGCGAGAAAAATTTCTGAATGTTTTTCGAAGGTAGAGGCAGTTGCAACAGAACCTGATCTTGGTGTAAGTTTAAAAAGAAGGCCAAGTAAAGCAGACGCAAGACAGATAATATTATACTTAAAACCTCTTTACAAAAAGTTCATGAATAGCCTGCGTGATTGTTTAGAGTTGGGGGGAAGAGTGGCAATTACATTGCCTTGTATAAATTCAAAGTCAGGCAAGGTGTATGCAGGTAAATTCTTTCTGGGTTATGAGCTAGTAGACCCTTTTGAAAGCATAGCTCAGAGATACAGGGAGTTCTTAAAGTTAGATGGAAAGACAGTGCTTGATGAGGAAAGGGAAAAAGGCGTTAAAAGAAACGTCATAAGAGAGTTTTGTGTGTATAGGTTGAGAGAAAAAGCAACAAAAAAATAATAAACATAAAGCGTTTATTATATGGAAAGGAGAGTGAACGTCATGTCTGAATTCATAAAGTTTTTTGATGAGCTAAGTAAAGAAGATGTTTCCCTTGTTGGTGGAAAAAACGCAAACCTGGGTGAGATGATAAGCAAGGCAAACGTGCCTGTGCCTTTTGGTTTCGCTATAACTGCCAAAGCATATCAATACTTTATCGAAAAAAACAACCTATATAGCAAAATCTCTGTTGAAATGAAGAGGTTAACTGACATTAATGACACTAAAACACTACAAAGCGTGGGTAAAAACATCAGGGAAATGATTGAAGGAGCAGATATACCAGAGGATTTAGAGCAAGAGATAAAAGAGAGTTACCGAAAACTAGCAGAAAAAATAGGCATTGAAAAGCCCTTTGTTGCTGTAAGGTCAAGTGCAACAGCGGAAGATTTGCCAGGTGCTTCTTTTGCTGGCCAGCAGGAAACATATTTAAATGTCAGGGGAGAGGAAGAACTAATAGAAAAAACAAAAAAGTGTTTTGCATCTCTCTTTACAGACAGAGCTATTTTTTACAGGATAGAGAAAGGTTTTGATTGGAGGAAGGTCAGCCTCAGCGTAGGCGTTCAAAAAATGGTTAACTCAAAGGCCGCTGGTGTGATGTTTACCTTGGATGTAAGAAATGGAGATACAAGCAAAATAGTTATAGAAGGGGCTTGGGGGCTTGGAGAGTACATTGTGCAAGGCACTGTGACCCCGGACCACTGGCTTGTTGATAAGGAAACAATGAAGATAGTTGAGACAAAGATAAGTGATAAGCCAATTATGCTGCTTAGAGCCCCTGGAGGGGGCAATATAGAACAAACAGTTATGGAGGATATGAGAAGAAAGCCCTGCTTGACTGACGAGCAGGTAATAGAGCTGGCTAGGTATGGCAAGCAATTAGAAGAACACTACCAGCATGCGGAGGATATTGAATGGGCCTTGGATGCTGACGAAAACAAATTATATATTATACAATGCAGGCCTGAAACCTTCTGGTCAGAAAGAAAAGGCACAGAAGCAAAAGTAATCACAAAAGCAGAGGCAGTGCTAACTGGTTTGGCTGCTAGCCCTGGCGTTGGCATAGGAGCAGTCAAGAAGGTGATCGAGCTCAGAGATTTGAGCAAGGTTCAAAAAGGAGATGTGCTGGTAACTAAAATGACCACTCCTGATATGGTGCCTGCGATGGAAAAAGCATCTGCTATAGTAACTGATGAGGGGGGAAGTACAAGTCATGCTGCTATTGTCTCAAGAGAGCTCGGAATTCCCTGTGTTGTCGGGACTGGGGAAGCTACAAAGAAACTTAATGATGGAGAGATAATCACTGTTGACGGAAGTTCTGGTAAAGTTTATTTGGGGAAGCTGGAAATAGAGGCAAGAGAAGAGGAGGACTACTCTAACTTACCTGAAACAAAAACCAAGATATACGTGAATTTAGGCATACCAGGCATTGCGGAGAAGATAGCTAAAAGGCCTGTTGACGGAGTAGGGCTCATGAGAGAAGAATTTATTCTTGCAACATACGTAAAAGAGCACCCCTTGGCACTGATAGAGCAGGGAAGACAGCAGTTTTTCATAGATAAGCTGGCAGAGGGAATAGAGAAGGTAGTTAAGGCATTTAACCCGCGACCTGTGATCTTGAGGTTCAGTGACTTCAAAACAAACGAATACAGAGAGCTGAAAGGCGGTGAGAAATTTGAACCGCATGAAGACAACCCCATGCTTGGGTGGAGAGGCTGTTCAAGATATGTCTCTCCGAAATACAAAGATGCATTTGTGCTTGAACTGGAAGCTGTAAAAAAGGTAAGGGCAAAAGGTTACAAGAACCTTTGGGTCATGTTGCCATTTCCAAGAACAGTAAAAGAGGTTGTTGAAGTTGAGAAAATAATGGAAGAGCATGGACTGAAAAGAGGAGAAGACCTAAAGCTAATCCTGATGGCTGAGATTCCATCCAACATATTTTTAGCTGATAAGTTTAGCGAACATTGTGATGGCTTTTCAATAGGAAGTAATGACTTAACACAATTAATACTCGGTGTTGACAGAGATAGCGAAATACTTGGAAAGATGGGCTATTTTGACGAAAGGAATGAGGCAGTCCTAAGGGCAATTGAACACCTGATAAAAACAGCGCACGAAAAGGGAAAGATTGTAGGCATATGCGGACAGGCGCCGTCAAACTATCCAGATTTCGCGAGGTTCTTAGTGAAGTGTGGCATTGACAGCATTTCTGTAAATCCTGATGTAATCGCAAAGACGAGGAGGATAGTGGCAGAGGCAGAAAAAGAGTTAGGCAGAGGGCTCTAATATCTCTACTTTTATGTTTGGGTCTCCAGCTGCTACCCTCTGCTTGAACAAAGTAAGATTTGCTGTCAAACCTATGCTTCCGTAGTGCATCGGGATAACAATTTTAGGTTTTATCTCTACAGCTGCTTCAGCTGCCTCGGTCTCGTTCATTGTATATGTGCCTCCAACAGGCAGCAGAGCAATATCTATGTTTTGAAGTTTGGACATCTCTGGAATCTTATCAGTATCACCAGCTTGATAGATGTTAACCCCGTTAATGTTTATTACGAAGCCAAGCCAGCCATTTTCCTTGGGATGGAAATTTTTATCTATGTTGTATGCAGGCAGAGCTGTTATTGAAACCCCCATGATGTTCAAAGTATCCCCAGGTGCCATGAACCTTATATCTCCTCCAAGCTCTGTCAACTTGTCGGCACAGTCCTTTGTAGTCACTATTACTGTGTTGTCTTTCTTCAGCTTCTTCACGCTCTCAGGATCACAGTGGTCATAGTGGCTATGTGTTATTAATATCAAGTCGGCCCTATCGTTATGGTCTGAGATGTTATACGGATCGGTGGCGATGGTCAGGTCTCCCGACTTTATAATGAAACTGGCATGGCCCAACCACTTGACCTCAACTCCTTCATATATCATAGCAATTCCCTCCTCTTTTTCAAAGCAACCAGCAAAGATCAAAAAGGTAATGATGATTGCAATAGCAACACTTTTCATCTGTTATCTTATATGTCTTTTGACTTATTTTTTAATTTCCCAAAAGCACTAGGTTTTTATAATGAGCATGTAATAAAAATACAAAGAAAGTCCCGTAGTCTAGTGGCCAAGGATTCGGGGCTCTGGACCCCGAGACGGCGGTTCGAATCCGCCCGGGACTATTGTCCGTTGCGCCGGACCAACGCATGGGATCTTCGATCCCATATGCTGTGATTGGCTTTGAAAAAGCCGCGTGCGGCTTGCGGACATGGGATCTTCGATCGTCCGTTGCGCCGGACCAACGTATGGGATGAGAATATGAGAAGGAAAAAGAAATTTACGGTAAAGCCCTTAAAAGAATACGATGCGACAAGGAAGGAATTGGAAGCTTTTTTTAGAGGAGCCAGGTGGTTTGACAGCTTGAGCAAAGCTGAAAAAGAAAAGGTCTTGGACGAGGTTATGAGAGATCCAAAAAACAAATGGCTTATAGAGGAGATGAGAAAAGCAGTTATTGACAAGGCAGCTTTGAAGGAAGAGCTATTAAAAAAAGCAAAGGAAGAGGAAAAGGAATTTGCTAAAAATGAAAAAGCTGCAATGGAATTGGTGAAAAGGCTAGAAAAAGAGGAAGAGATTAGATATAGAATAAAAAAAGACCCCTGGTTTTTAGAAAAGGAATTTGAAAATTCCATCATATATCAGCAATTAAACAGCAGGGGAAGGGAGAAATTTATAAAGTGGCTGGAGAAAAATCCACACAAAGTAATAGAATTAGAAGAGAAAAAGGCAGATATAGAGGATGTTGTTATTGATTTTCTAAAAGAAACAAACAAATGAGGGGCCCGTGGTCTAGCGGTTAGGACACTGCCTTCACACGGCAGAGATCAAGGGTTCAAATCCCTTCGGGCCCATTTTTGCAAGCTTTTTTCACAGTTATCACAGAAAAAAGCTTATTTTTGCTTAAGCTTTTTCCATAGTTTTCACAGAAAAAAGCTTAGGTCGAAGACCATGACCCCATGGCATTTATTTCGCTTAAGCCTTTAGCGTAGCGATAATAGAAAAGGCTTAAATTCCTTCGGGCCTATTGTCTGTTTTGTTGGAAAGATCAAGACATAGATTTTATATATCCACTGCTTCTAAATTAGAGCATGGCAAAAGAGAACATAGTGGATGAATTAGACATAAAGATACTGAAAGAGTTGCGAAGGGATGGTAGGTTGTCATTTAGGCAGCTTGCTAATAGGTTAAATGTGGCAACAGGTACAATACAAAAAAGGATAAAGCGCATGGAGGACCTTGATATAATAAGGGGCTACCATGTTAGCATTGACTTTGAAAAGTTGGGTTACAAAATCACGGCTGTTGTGGGCGTGATAGGCAACCAGGAGAGCATCATAAAGCTGGAAGATAAGCTCAAAAAAATGAGCAACGTGATAGGGCTGTATGGTGTTACTGGAGAATACGACCTCCTTATTGCAGCTAAGTTCAAAACAATAACTGAATTAAATGACTTTATAAGGAAGCACTTTAATATTAAGGGAGTAGACAAAACAGTAACTTTCATAGTGCTACAAACAGTCAAAGAGGAACGTGGTCTCTTTGAGTGAGGGGTAATATGTTTAATTTCAGCATAGAGGATGCAAATGTTGTTATGAGGGTGTTTGGGCAGGTAATGATGTATTTTTCTCTTGCTTTTGTTTTTCCTCTGGCTGTGGCCTTGCTGTATGGAGAAGGATTGAAAGGAGTTTTTATGTATGCCCTTCCAGCTATGCTGTCTTTTTTTCTCGGCTTCTGCATTTACAAATGCATTAAAAGCAAAGTAGAGGTAAAGAGCATACATGCAATGACTGCTATAACACTTATATGGATAGTCCTGCCTCTAATAGGTGCTCTGCCTCTCGCTTATTATGGTTTGGACTATGTAGATGCGTACTTTGAAAGCGTGTCTAGCCTAACCACTACAGGCCTAACAGTTATCAACTCGCCAGACGTTCTGCCAAAAAGCATCATATTCTGGAGAAGTTTTGAAGGTTGGATAGGAGGAGCAGGCATAGTGGTGCTCGCTCTGATAGGTATATTTCATTATGTCAGTGCAGCTCGGCTTATGGAGGCAGAGGGCAGGGAAGACAGGTTAAGACCTAGCATACTGCATACTGTTAAGAGAATCTGGTGGATTTACGGCATATTGACAGGAATAGGTGTTATTCTTTTGCTCTCCTCCCACCTCTCTGTTTTTGATGCTGTGAATTACTCTATGAGTGCCATAAGCACAACAGGCACACAAATGAAAAATGAGGGAATTATGGGGCTCAACAATTTAGGCATGGAAGTGGCCCTTATGGTAATCATGGTAATGGGTGCGATGTCATTTGCGGTTCACCACAGATTCCTGAGCGGAGACATAAAAGCGTATTTCAAAGACGTTGAGGTGAAAACCTTTTTTGTTTTCGCTGTTCTAGGCATTCTACTACTTATTCCGTCATTTTCAAGCATAAGCTATTACGGAAATCAAGCCCTGAGACACGCCTCATTCTATACGATAAGTGCCCTCACAGCAGGGGGCTTTGAGTCCATGCCTAGAGGTTTGTTCAATGACTATAGCAAGTTAATACTCTCCATATTGATGTTCATAGGTGGAGCTGCTGGTTCAACTGCTGGAGGTATCAAATTAATAAGGGCATATGCCTTCCTTAAGATAATCTATTGGCGCATTAAGAGCATGACACTTCCAAGCAACGCTTATTTCCCAAAGAAAATAGCTGGTCAGGAAATTAATGAAAAGCAAATGGGTTTCATAACAACGTTTATAATATTGTATTTCATAGCTATAATAATAGGCAGCATTGTCATAATGCTGACTGTTCCAAATGCAAGTGCAATGGACGCTGTGTTTGAAGTCACCAGTGCACAAGGCAATGCAGGTATCAGCATTGGCATAACATCGGCAAACATATCCAAGATTGCTAAAATTAGCCTTTGTGCTAATATGATTGTGGGCAGGATAGAGATAATACCTTTGATGGCTGCTCTTGCATTTATACTGAAAATCAAAGTAAGGAGGAATAGATGATGTATATTATAATAATTGGTGCTGGAAAGGTTGGCTACCACCTGACAAAAATTCTATTAGAAGAGGGACATGATGTAGTAGTCGTTGACAAGGATGGTGATGTTTGTCATGAAATCGCCACTGAGCTGGAGTGTGTTACTATAAGGGGCGACGGCACTAAACCGAGAATTTTAGAGGAAGCAGGCATATATGAAGCAGATGCCATTGTTACATTAACTGGCTCTGATGAGACAAACTTAATCGCATCCTTGACAGCAAAGCAGATGGGCGCCAAGTATGTAGCTACAAGATTGGGAGCACTGCATTACGATGAAGAGATACTAAAAAAGCTAGGTCTTGACCTTGTCATATATCCTGAAGCAGCTGCTGCAGGATACATAGCAGAGCTGATTACCAAACCAGATGTTTTGGACCTGGCTTTCATAAGCAGGGGAGATGCTGAAATACTTGAGCTGGAAGTGAAACCAAAGTCGAAGATTGCTGGCAAGGAGATCTCTGAAATAGAGCAACCCCAAGGCACAGCAATCATTGCGATAATTGAAAAGGGGCGGCTTGTAATACCAAAGCCTAGCAGAAAGATAAAGGCAGGAGACAAAGTATTAATACTGGCAAAAAAAGAAAAGGTCAAAGAAATAAAGAAGATGATATGAAGCAAGAACAGGGTGGTAGAAGAAATGACAGATAGAATTTTGTTTGATGCAAAAATAGGAAACTGGGTCTGTATAAAAAAAGGCATAATTGACCAAGACACAGAGGCAATGGAAGTGGCCCGCTTGCTGGCGAGCATTCATGACTCAATGGACAGAAAGATATGGGAGTTTGTGGGAAAAGAGATTAACACAGAGGAGTTAGATAAAATAGCTTATGAAATAACAGGTGCCACATACAACGAAAAGAAGAAAAGCTGGGAGCTTAAAGGAAGGAAAACTGAGCAGCAAATTGCCTCTGCCCTTGCAAAGCTAAACTCTCCTGCAACCACAAGAAAAATAAATGTAAAGGGAAAGCAAGCCCTTGAAATAGCAAAAGCGTATTTAACAAGAAAAGTACTTACTTTGCTTGGTTTCAGGATAGAGCTGGACCCAAAGATAGTAGAGAAATATATAGAGGAAAAGTCAAAATTAGCATGATTTTTGGGGCTATAGGGTAGTCTGGTCCATCCTCCCGGCTTTGGGAGCCGGGGACCCCAGTTCAAATCTGGGTAGCCCCATCATAAGCGGGGGTGCCGGAGCCTGGAAAACGGGCAGGACTTAAGATCCTGTGGCTTAGTGCCTACGAGGGTTCAAATCCCTTCCCCCGCATAGGCAGGAATTTTTATGAAGCTTATCTACTCCAAGAAATGTGAGGAATATTGGTCTGAAGGCCACCCAGAATCACCTGATAGGACTAGGATAATCCACGAGCACTTGAAGGAAAAGGGCTTCAGTTTCACAGAGCCAAAGCAAGCAAGTGATAGAGACATCTTGAAAGCACATAGTAAGAGCTTGATAGAAAGCATAAAAAATAACAGTTTTTTTGACTATGACACGCCCAACATAGAAAATATTTATAACTATGCAAAACTATCGGCAGGGGCTGCTATCACAGCTGCGAAGCTCAGTAAGGATGAATTTGCTTTTTCTCTCATGAGACCACCAGGTCATCACGCTGGAAAGAACAGCCTTGGCGGTTTTTGTTACCTAAACAATATCGCCATTGCTATAAAGGGCTTAGGGGAAAGGGCTGCAATACTGGATATAGACCTACACCACGGCAATGGAACGCAGGACATTTTTATGAGAGATAAAAATGTCTTGTATGTCTCCCTCCACAGGGGAGATATCTATCCTGGCACAGGCCATGAGAGCATTGAAAATTGTATCAATTACCCTTTTTACGAAAGAGTTGGAGAGAAGGAATACTTAAGAACAGTTGATGAAGCAATAAAAAAGATTAAGGAATTTAATGCTAAAGTAATAGGCATCTCCCTGGGCTTTGACACATATAAAAAGGAATTTCTGGCAGGTGACAGGGGCATGAACTTAGAGCTCTCAACATACAAGGAAATAGCAAAAAGGATAAAGCAATTGGAAATTCCAAGCTTTGCTGTATTGGAGGGAGGATACCATGAGGATCTCGGTCTTTGCGCAGAGAAGTTTTTGGAGGTTTGGGAATGATTATAGTGTTTGAAGGTATAGATGGCTCTGGAAAAAGCACCCAATTGAAGCTTTTAAAAAATAAGCTCGAATCAAATGGCAAAGAAGTAAAGGTTTACAAGTTTCCAACACACCAAAACAGCAGGATTGGGCAGATGATTGATAAATACCTAAGGGGAGAGATGGGAAGCATAAAGCAGATCCCGCCTGAACTGCCCAGCTTGTTGTATGCAGCTGATAGGTATCAGTTTAAGTACTTGTTTGAAAAGGAGAGGAAAGATTACATAATACTGCTTGACAGATACTACATTTCAAATTTGGCTCACCAAGGAGGAAAGTTTAAAGGCAAGGAGAGAGAGGAAATGTTGGCGTGGTTGGAAAACCTTGATGCAAGGATGCCACAGCCTGATTTAGTGCTCATATTTGACATAAGCCCTGAAAAGGCGATTGAGTTAATTGAAAGGAAAAAAAGAAGAGAATATCTTAATGAGAAAAAGAAAGACATTCACGAAGAGGATATAGAACACCTTAGGAACACGAGGGAGACATATCTTGAACTGGCAAGCATGAAAGATTGGCCTGTTATAAATCTGCTTGATGAAAAGGGCAAGATAAAAAGCATTGAGGAAATTGCTGATGAAGTGTGGAAAATTGTTTCTGCGTACTTGTAATGCTTCGGTAGCTCAGCTTGGTAGAGCGCGTGCTTGGTAAGCACGAGGTCGCGGGTTCAAATCCCGTCCGAAGCTTTTTTAATATTATTGCACATTAGTATAGTGGTGAAAAAAATGGCAAGGAAAATGGCAAGCAAAATAACTGTTAAGGTAAGTGAAAAAACATTCAGAAAATTAAGGGCTGGCAGAAATATCTCAGAACAGGTAAGGGCTGCTTTGGAAAGGTTGAAAGAAATAGGGCCTGAAGAGCTTAAAAGAATGACAGAAGGCGCAGTGGGAAAGGAAAAGATAACTGTGAAGCTTCCTGAAGAAGAGTACGCCATGCTCAAGAGCCTTTCAGAGGAAACTGGAATGACTGTCTCAGCGATAGTCAGGGCGCTGTTAAATAAAAAAGAAGAAAGCACAGGCAGAAAAGAGGTTAAAGCAAGACATAAAAGAGGCAAAGAGGAGATATACGAGGAGATAATAGAAAAACTCAATGAGCTAAAGCAATTAGAGGCTATTGAGAAAAGGAAAAAGGAAGGAAGGCCTGTTTTTGTTATAGAGGAGAAAAAGCAACCAAGCCTTGAAGATTACAAGGCAGTTGAGAACAGCTTAAAAAAATGGGAGGAGTCACTGTCTAAAAAGAAAAGGCTGAGCAGGCGAGAAGAGCAAGTGCTTGAAATGCTGAGAGACCCTGAAAAAAGAGCTGAGCTGGTAAGGCGCAATATAAAGGCAAGGTTAAGGGGAAGAAGTGGGAAGAAAATTGTTTACTGATTGATATAAGTATGGGACCACGATATGCCCGCTTTTTAGGTCTCCGAATACTTTGCTCTTTTTCCCTCCCCAGTACCAATGGAAATAAGCGAGGTAATTGCATAGAAGAGCATCAAGCAGGTCCTCTTCATTCTTAAGAGACCTGCCAATTGCCTTGCTTTCTTTCAAAAGCTCTTTTGGGACAGTAAAGGGGGGCTCGCTGTCTGCCAAAGAGGCCAGTGCTTTTTTATACTTATCTAATTCCTTCCACCTATATTCATACGTCCTTCCCTTTCTGGCCTTATATTCAAGAATTTTATCCAAAGAAAACAGCTCAACTATGGCAGGATGCGGAAAAACCTCAAAAAGGACTCTTGTTTTGGACCGTGGCTTAGCATATGGGTTTTCTTCAAATCCCTCTCTTTTTAATAACTTAACTATTTCCTCTCCCCTAAGCTTGCCCTGGCCGTATTTTTTTAATATCTCTCTGTTCGCAGGATAGCAGCCAGCGTGTTTTGACCTGAAAAGCCTTGTGATAAGCTTGTCAACAGGTCGCGAGCCATTTGCATTGGGCACTGTGAGTGGAGCATCTATGGCAATCCAACATGCCTTGTTGCTTATTTCTTCCATTACGGTATTAACAATCTCCTCATCTGACTTAACAAGAGCTAGCTTAACAACCTCTCCTCCTTTTGATATGCTTATACCTGTATTATTCCTCGGAGACCAAGCTAGGTCTATGCCCACAAAAAACATAATAATATATTAACTAAGATAGAATAAAAATAAGCCTGTAAAGCCGGCGTAGCTTAGCCTGGTTAGAGCGCTAGACTCATAATCTAGAGGTCGCTGGTTCAAATCCGGCCGCCGGCATATTATATCTTTCTTGCAAAAGCCACTTTTGCTAGAAAGCTTTTTATATAAAAAGCCCATCTAAAAGAACAGAGGCAATAATTAATTGGGGTAGTGGGGGTGCTTTGTTGAAATCCGGAAAAATATTTATTATGCTTCTTCCAATCGTCTTATTATTTATGCTGCTTTTTTTGCTGCCAACGGTAATCTCTGACACTGCAACAGCCCGTGTAGACGTGGGCAACACTGCCCCAACAATAAGCAACGTTAAGTTAATCGACTGGGGAACAGCTGATGATAACCAGATAGGAGATAGCATGACAGGGCACGAATACAACTACAGAGTGGCATGCAATTTCACAGTTACTGACATTAATGGTGTTTCTGACATAAAGGTGCCAGAGGCCAATTTAACAATAACAGGGATATATGCAGCAGACGATGCTGACGTGCACTACTCAAACAACTCGTGCATATACAATTACACATCTGGAACAAATGAACTGACTTTCTCCTGTTTGTTTAGAATTCAGTACTATGCTGATAATGGCACGTGGAAGTGCCACGTAGCTGTGCAGGACCAAGGGGGAAGCAGAGACAATGCAACAGACACTGCAAAGCTTGTAGCTCTTACTTCTGTTGTTGTAAACACAAGCTCACCTCCTTATGACGTGCTTGACTTCGGCTCCATGGCTGCTAACTCAAATAGCAGCTCTGCCAATTCACTCAAGATAATTAATATAGGAAACACCAATTTAGACATCCAGATTTCAGGCACAAATATGACAAATACCACATTGTCTACACATTTCTTCGTTGAAAATATAACATACAACAGAACATATTATGTAGAAACAAAAAAAGGGAGCAAAACAGCAAATCCAAACACGGTGCCTAGACGGCTTCAAGAATCCTCATATACCTGGGACATAAACATAAGAGACAGAGATGATGCAGATTCAGACTTTACCGTAGCCAACAAGACGGCTCAGTTTAGAATAATAATACCTGCTGGCCAGACAGCTGCACTTTACAGGAACACAATAACGGTAAATGGCCAATATGGTGGTTAAGAATAAAAAACATTAAATACATAGCTTAATATGTGAATACAATGGATAGGTACACCCTCTTTGCTATACTCTTTTCGATAGCTTTGCTTAACAGTGCTTATTCTCTGGCGTCCAGCGTGAGCCCATCATCAATAATAATAAACAATGCTTTAAAAGGGGGCGAAATGTTTAGAGAGTTAAACGTGGGAAACCCAAACCCCATTAATGTAAATGTCTCGCTGCAAGTTAGAGGAGACATCCAAAATTTCGTGTTTTTGAATGAAACTGCTTTTGTCTTATCGCCAAGAGAAGTGAGGACAGTAAAGCTCACAATAAAGCCATCAAAAGAGACGCCTATTGGATATTACAAAGGAGATGTGCTTGTATCAGTATCTGAAGCAGGTGCTGAAGGCCCTTCAGGCACTGGTTCTAAGATAATGGTTGGTGTTGTTTCTCTCATTGAGGTAAACGTAACAGGTGAGGAGAGAAAAGCCATAGAAGTCCTATCAGCCAGAATAGAGAGAACAGAATGGCCGATTCCAACAACGCTGCGCTACAGGGTTCACAACACAGGAAACGTCTATGTTAAGCCATATCACGTGCTTAATATTTACAAGATAAGCCAGCTGACAGGAGTAAGAGGCAGGTTGGCAAAAACAATCAGCGCTGAAGGAGAAAGTGTTATGCCTGCAGAGTTCAAAAATATTATTGATATAGTCCCTGTCTCTGACCTGGAAGCAGACAGATATGATGTTAACCTAAAAATCTACACAGACAAGTTCTCATATGAAAGGGGAGAAAAGGCAGTGTATGATAAAAATATGAGCCTCTATATCCTGCCAAAGGGCAGCTTGAGTATGTCTGGTGAAATAAGAGACACGTATTTGGAGTATTCAAAGGTTGGATACCCAGTCAAAGTAACTGCTGAATTTATTAACACAGGAGATTACGCTATTTCTGTTCAGTTAATCGTTGACTTATATAAAGATGATATTCTCATGTCAAACCTGAAAAGCGAGGAGATTGATGCAAGCCCAGGAAAAGCCATAAACATAAGCTTGTATTACACTCCTTTACAGGCAGGAACATATGTACTTAAGATTAGGGCGAAATACTGGGTAAACACAGGCAGGGAGAGGATAGGAGCCAAAGAAACAGATATAATTGAAAGAAAGATTGAGGTAGAAGGAGAAGCTTTTCCTATTGTGTATGTGTCTATTGCTATAATTGTACTGCTGACATTGTCCTACTTGCTTGTAAGAAAAAAGACAAGCAAAAAAAGAGGGAAAATTGCGAAAACAAGGAAGAGAGGAAAATATTTAAATAAGAAAAAGACATAAGCAGATTAGGCGAGTTTATGAGAGCAAGAGCTTTTATTATTACCCTGTTTCCTTTGATTCTGATATTGCTGCTTTTCATTCAACCTTTCTTAAGTGATGTGTTGACAGCCAAGGTCAGCATAGGCAATGCCAAGCCACAAGTCACGAACGTGCATGTTGATGAAGCGCATGCTACTTCTCCTGACAATACAATACAGATTGCTGCGCATAATTACAGGAATGAAGTTTGGTGTAATTTCACTGTTACTGATAACAACGGCGTTTCAGACATAAAAACACCAAAGGCTAACCTTACAAGGGTGGGAACAAGCCAGTACGCTGCTGATGACAGCGATGTGCACTATTCAAACAATTCGTGCACATATAATTACACGGTCAATGGCAACACGCTTGAATTCAGATGTATCTTTTGGGTAAGCTACTGGGCAGATAACGGAACCTGGAGTTGTAATGTCTCTGTGCCAGACAGCCAGACTGTGAACAACTCAGAATATGACAGAGCGAATCTCAGCGGAGTCATCGGAATAGAGGTAAATGAATCTGAGATCTCATACGGAACTCTTGCTGTTGGTCAAGACAGCCCAACCTCTGTATCAACTACTATTTACAACACAGGAAATGTAATGATAGATGTAAGGGTGAATGGAACGCATATGAATGACACACCTGCCATGACTAACCTGCTTTATGTCGGAAATCAGACATACAATATCTCAATGTATCCAGGTGCATGGGGTGGCACTGGCTCTGCACAACTGACAAGAAGTCCTGTGACAGTCAGCAACTTCAACCTTGATGATAGAGAGAGTACTGATGGTGATAGCAACCCCTTCATCATAGTAAACAAGACCTTAGAATGGAAGATTAGAATCCCTTCAGGGCAGGCATCTGGCAGCTACTCTGGAAGTGTCCAGATAGATGGTGTTTATTCACCATAAGTAAGCTTTTTATTAAATAGCTCCTAAAAGATAAGCATGAAGATAAAAGTTATGCTTATTTCTGTGCTTCTTCTTGCATCTGCTTACGCTATAGGCATAAGCATAAGCCCTGTTGATCACACGATGCGAAATGTGTTAAAGGGCGAGAGAAGTTTTATTGAGTATTATATAGGAAACCAAAACCCGTACAATATAACTGTTTCTGTTGAAGTAAGGGGAGAAATTGCAGATTTTTGTTATGCAAACCAAAGCCAGCTTGTGATAGCTCCAAAAGACATTGGCAAAGTGAAAATTATAATAAACCCGAGCAATGAGACTGCTTCTGGCCTATATAAAGGAGAGGTCTCTGTGGCAATTAAAGAGATTGGAAAAGAAAAAAACAAAAGCGCTGGGAGTGGGGCCTCTATAAAGCTCGCAGCCACATCACGCCTTAACATTGAAATAACAGGTGAAGAAATTAAAAGAATGGATTTTGCCGCAGGGATTCGCTTAAGCCAAACAGAGTTCCCATTACCTGCCTTGCTGGAATTTACAACAAAAAATACAGGCAATGTGAGGATCAAGCCATATATAATTTTAGAGGTATATAGCATAGACCCCTTTACCCTAGGTCCAGGGCGCTTGGTGAAAACATACAGTTTTGAAGCCGATATGATAATGCCCCAGGAGGGAAAGAGAATAAGCAAAAAAATAGACATAAGCGACTTGCAGGCCAAAAACTATTCTTGCATTTTGAGGATTTATCCAGACATTATGTCATATAGGACAGGTGAAAAAGCTGCCATGGAGCTGTCGCTGTCTCTCATCATATACCCTAGGGGAACATTCAGCATCATAGGAAAGCTTAGCAATTTAGAGATAATTGCTTCTGATGTAGGCAACCCAATGAAGATAAGCGCTGATTTTGAAAATCTTGGAAAGCAAATACTGGATGCAAAACTGGTAGCAGAAATATATTTCAACGATGTACTAAAAGCAGTTGTTGAAAGCAAAGCCCTTGAATCAAGGCCTGAAGAAAAGATCAAGCTCATTGCTTATTATACTCCTGACAAGGCAGGATTATTTAAGATAAAAGCATATGCATTGTATGGTATTAAGCAGAGCAATGTTGTTGAAAAAGAGGTTTACGTTGGCGGTAGGGAAAACATTATCTTCTACACAGGTATTGTGCTGGCTTTGGCTGTAGTTTTTATATTTCTATATAAATTACTGGTAAAAAAAAGAGAGACAAGTAAAAAGAGCAGAAAGCCTAAAAAACATTAACTGTTTAAAAAGCACTATGTATGAAAAAATTGTTTTCATATTTCTTTTTATTACAATTGCTTTTAGCACATCTTATGCCTCTGTTTTACCTTCATATGTAGATATCTTGGCAAAGCCATATTGTACTATAGTGCAGAACCCTTCTGTGTTATACATTAATGGAAATCCAGGTAATGCCCGTTCAGGGATAATTACCTTCTCTTCACATGGCCCGTGCTTAAACCCTTCTGTAATAAATTTAAGCACATCCAGTCCTGGTTGGGGCCCTATAACACTTAACCAGAGCAATCTAACAATATCTGCTGGTGAGGAAAAAAATATCTCCTACTCATTTACTGTTCCAGATGTGGGCAATTGGATAGGTTATATCTATGGTAACGAAAGCAGACCTGGGGGAAACAGGACAAACACAACCATATATGTAACATCTACTGCACCATCGCCACCGTCAGGAGGCGGTGGAGGGGGCGGAGGAGCTGCTGCTCCCTCAAAACCAAAGTATGCAGTAAAGATAGTCTCGATAATTCCTTCAACAGTCACTGTAAATTCAGGCGAAGCCTTCCAAACAGTTGTAAGTGTTGAGAACATTGGGAAGAAAAACTTAAGCTCACTCATTTTTAACATTCAAAACCTTCCATATGGTTGGGAAGGAGATAGCATAAATGTTGGAGACCTTGCTGTTGGTGAAAAAAAAGACTTTAAGGTTTATATAAGAAGTTATCCCACAGCAAAAGGAAACTATACGCTATTGTTCTATGTTGGTAATGATGAAGCAGAGGATACAGATGAAATGCACGTTATTGTCAAGGAAAGTAAAGTTCCAAATGTGCAGATAGAAATAAAAACAGACAAGGAAAAATATGTTGCCAATGAAAGTATGAAAATAAACATAACGTTCAAAAACATTGCTGCTGTTGCTGTTGAGGATGGCAATATAACAGTAAGCTTTGCTGATGAAGTGATAAGACAACTAAAACACATAACACTGAGACAGGACGGGCAACTGTTTTTACCCATCACACACAAAGCAGGAGAGAGCGGTAGGAAGGAAATAAAAGCATGCATAGCGGATGAGACGAGCGGTTACAAAAGCTGTGCATTGAAAAGCATTGAAATTTTGGAAAATCCAATGCCAGTGATTTCCAAGCATGCATTGAAGGAGATAAACGGGACTGTGAGCAAGGTCATTGTAACAATAACAATAAGTAATAAATGGAAAGCATTTAGAAATATCTCTGTTGTGGACAACATTCCGAAATCTCTGGCACATTCTGCTGATGAGATTCATTTCATAACGACTTACAATAGCATAATAAATCCAGACCCCACTGTCCTGTGGCTTATAGATTCTTTGGAACCTTGGCAAACAGCAGTCATAGGTTATGAAATAAAAAGACCCACTGAAGAAATATTGGGGATAGAAAGCCTTCCTGCGGTGAATGTCTCTCTTTTTGACCCTGTTGAGGGCAGGAAAGTTTTCACAAATGCCACTGCGATAATATCTGTAGAGTATACTGGCATAGTCACTGTTTGCTATCCGAACAGGGACTTGCCATTGCTGATAATGAGCGTGATAATCCTACTAATACTATTGGGCTTGAAGGTTTTCAAGTTCCACACCTATTATGAATTAATAATTCCAATTCCATTATTTGTTTCAATTCTGCTTATTCTTATGAACACCTGTATGTTCTGGGCTTTCCTAATCGTATTGGTCGCGTCAGTTATATTCTTGGTCTACCAGATAATCCTCAAGTATGTAATGCACAAGGAAAAACCAGACGAAATTATAAGGAAATACAATGAATACATGGAAGCTGTTGGAAAACTGGAGAGATTAAGGAGAGAATATGAAGAGCAGATTCAAAGCGCGATAGAAGCTGTTAAGAAGGCCAAACAAAAGCAGATAGATGAAACGAGGATTAAAGCACTGCTGGAAAGTTCTGGCTTTACAAAGGACGAGATAGAAAGAATTTTAAGTGAAGCAAATAAATAAAAAGTTAAAAACAGAAAAGAATAGGACATGCCTCAGTAGCACAGCGGTAGTGCGGCCGCCTTGTAAGCGGCAGGTCGAGGGTTCGAATCCCTCCTGAGGCTTTTATGGCCGGAGGCCATAACTTTGAGGCTTCAGTTTCGCTTAAGCATTTACCATAGGCAATAACAGAAAAGGCTTAAATCTCTCCTGAGGCTTTTAACTATATCTATAAAGCCCCAAACCATAAATGGGCCTTTCAGCAGAGGTTCTGAGCTCTGATTGGACAAAACATGACTACAAAGCCAACAACCAAAAGGCTTTTAAATTACAATCTTTTTTAATATATGCATAGTATCCCCGTGTTTGCCTGGGGCAACCCGGGCAACCACGGGCTGTTTGGTGATTGGTATCAAACCATCCGCAATCCTGTTGATAGACTCTTCTAATTTTTATCATTCACTCAAAGAACAGAATGACCTCCCTTTTGATGCAGAACAGTTTGCTTTGTTAGTTAAAGAGCTAAATAAAAAATTTGATCTAAAAAAAATTAATTTTTATGATGCTATGAAAAACCGTGCTAAGGACCCAATAGGTTACTCAAAACAACAACGCTTCCATAGCCGTTTGAGGAAAGCAATTCCGAATATCGAGATAAAACACTTAAAACTGAGGTATGTTAGAAGCATAAGTAAAGAAGAGGCATTCAAAATCTCTAAAGAAATTGGGATTCCATCAAATCTCAAAGACAAGCTTTATTTATTCCTAAAGAAGCTTGGGGTAGTAAAACTTACTAGAGAAAAAGGTTTAGATGTTTTAATAGTTATAGATGCTTTGGAAGCGCACAGAAGTGGAAAATATGACAATATAATCCTCTTATCTGGGGATTCTGACTTTGTTCCAGCAGTCAAATTCATGCAAAATGATGGAGCCAAAGTCATCAATTTACATGCTTATTCCGGTAGCTCGAATGAATTAAGGGAGACTTGCTCTAGTCACATACTCATAGACATTGACGCTAATGGGAGTGTCAACCTGAAAAGCTACAAGACATAATTTTTTTAGTGAAAAAGTAAGAACCTTAAACATTGTACGCTTCATTTCCTAAAAACTATATATGTTTTATGGCCGAAGGCCATAACCTGATTACTCATCAGCCAGTGTTGACAAGTCGCCTGTTGGAAGACCGAGTTCTTTTGCTTTCAACACGCGCCTCATTATTTTTCCTGACCTGGTCTTGGGCAGCTTGTCTATAAATTCTATTTCCTTTGGTGCTGCATGTGCTGCCATGTGGGTCTTAACAAATGCCATAAGTTCTTTTTTCAGCTCTTCGCTTGCCTCATAGCCCTTGTTTAAAACAACGAAAGCCTTTATTATTTCTCCTTTTATTGGGTCTGGCTTTCCTATAACACCTGCCTCGGCTACAGCAGGGTGCTCTATCAAGGCACTCTCAACCTCAAAAGGACCTACTCGCTCCCCAGCAGTATTTATGATATCATCAACCCTGCCCTGAAACCAAAAGTAGCCTTCTTCATCCATATACGCACTATCTCCAGAAACATACCAATCAGCTATGAAGTAGTTCTTAAAACGCTCTTCGTTGTTCCATATGGTTTTCATCATACTTGGCCAACCTCTTTTCAAGGCCAGGTTTCCTATTGTTAAAGGGGGCAATTCATTTCCGCTGTCATCTATTATAGCTGCTTTTATCCCTGGGAATGGCTTTCCCATAGAGCCTGGCTTTATAGGCATTGATGGGTAATTGCAAATCATTTGTGAACCTGTTTCAGTCATCCACCACGTGTCGTGAATGGGCAATCCCCAGACCTTCATGGCCCACCTTATCACTTCTGGATTCAGAGGTTCTCCAACAGAATATATCAAACGCAGAGAGGAGAAATCATACTTAGCAACCTTTTCATCTCCTGCGGCCATCAGCAACCTAAAGGCTGTTGGGGCGCTGTACCACACGGTTACTTTATATTTCTCTATTGTGCTATACCATGCATCAACGTTGAATCTTCCTCCACGTATGACAGAGCTAATTCCATTGAGCCATGGGCCATACATACCATAGGAAGTTCCTGTAACCCAGCCTGGGTCAGCAGTGCACCAGTAAATATCTTCATCATGTAAGTCCAAAACCCACTTTGCAGTTATGTAATGAGAAATCATCGCTCTCTGTGCATGTAAGACTCCTTTCGGTTTTCCAGTTGAACCAGAGGTATAATGCAAAATGAGAGGGTCTTCAAGATCAAGCCAAACAATGTTAAAATCATCAGGTGCATCTTCCATCTCTGCTTTATAGTTAATCTCATTGTCTTCTATCTCCTCTTCATCACCCACCATAAAAACATATCTCAAGTCAGGTAACTTTTCCCTGGGAATCCTCTTTCTCATTTTTGGGATGCTGATTATTGCAATTGCTCCTGCGTCGAGCATCCTGTCCTTCACTGCCTCCTCCATAAAAGCTTCAAAAAGAGGCATTGGTATTGCTCCTATCTTATGGATTCCCATAAAAGCAACATAGAGCTCGGGGCTGCGAGGCATAAAAACAGCAACCCTATCTCCCTTTTTTATTCCATACTTTTTCAACACATTTGCAAACTTGTTCGATAGGAGGGATAAATCTCTGAAGCTGTATGACTCTTCTCTCTTATCTGAAGTGTAGTAAAGGGCTATTTTGCTGCCATCCTTATTTGCGTGCTTGTCTATTGCTTCATAAGCCATATTTACTTTTCCTGTCTTATACCATGAGAAATCTTTTTTAATTTCTTCCCAATCAAAGTCTTTATACGCTCTCTCATAGTCCTCCATATGTGGTTTCAGTCTAAGCATTTCCTCTGTCTTGAATATCTTCTCAACCTCGTGAGCAGCTTTTTCCATCCCATCACCTTCAAAGTAATGTCTATATCTTGCCAATTCCAAATATTTAAATATGTCATTTGAACAGTATATTAGAACGTTGAAAGAGGTTGATTTTATGATAAGAATATATAAAATAAATGCTGATAGGAAATCAGAAGTAAAGAAAATTCTTGAAACACCTGACCACGTAGAAAATGGAAAGATGGTTATAAATGAATTTGCTAGGAATGGCTATGAGTTCAGAGATGCATCTGGTCTCGGCCTGAACGAAGACGCAGCGTATCTTTACATAGACGCAGACGAATCCTTCTTTGAAAGAAATGAAAAATTAATTATGCTTGAAGGCGTAAAGAAATTGGAAGGAGAGGAGTTCAACAAAATAAAGGACATATTTGAACAGCAGTCTAATAGTGTTGCTGCTGGTGTTGGAGCTATCTTTGGGGACATGTGAGGGCCCGTGGGCTAGTCTGGTCTATGCTTGGGGCTTCGGGAGTCCCAGACCTGAGTTCAAATCTCGGCGGGCCCATATCCCCAAAAGCATTTTTAAATAAAAAACGCTAAATAGAATAGCCCCGTGGTAGCATAGTGGTAGTGCGCCCGGCTGTAGTTCTCTGCCAAGTGAGCAGTCACCGGGAGATCGCCGGTTCAAATCCGGCCCACGGGATTGCCCCGGTAGTCTAGTGGTCTAGGATTCGGCCCTGTCGAGGCCGAGACCCGGGTTCAAATCCCGGCTGGGGCGTTTGTTTAAAACATTAACCGATACGAATAAATATTAGAAAGGAGAAAAAATTTTAGATACCTGATTTTCTCATTTTGTTAGGAAGGGGTCACTTTGAAGGAAGAACTTATAATTGGGCATGAGCTCGTGCCTAAACACGAAATAATGAAAAAAGCAGAAGTAGAGCAATTGTTAAAAAAATACGGTTTAAGTATAGAGCAGTTGCCAAAAATCTTGGAAGACGACCCTGTTGTGAAGGCAATAGGAGCAAAAAAGGGTCAGGTATTGAGAATCATAAGAAAAAGCCCCACGGCAGGAGAAAGTATCTACTTTCGCGTTGTAATATAAGGGTGATAGTTTGTACTATTGGGATGTTGTTGACGCGTATTTCAAAGACAGAAGTATAGTAAAGCAGCATATAGACTCATACAACGACTTTGTAAATAACAGGATTCATAACATACTGCAGGAAATAGGTGACATAGAAACAAATAAAGAAGGATGTATCTTAAGGCTTTATAAGCTAAGGTTGGAAAAATCAGTTGTCACAGAGGCAGATGGTTCTAAGAGACCTATACTTCCCCTAGAAGCAAGGTTAAGAAACCTTACATATTATGCCAGTGTCTTTGTCGATATGGGCCTCATCGAGGATGGCGTTGAAAAAGACAGAGTGGAGGTTTACATAGGTAGGCTGCCAGTAATGGTAAAAAGTGACCTCTGCCATTTAAGCGGTATGACAAGGGATGAATTGATAAAAGCAGGAGAGGACCCTGATGACCCTGGTGGGTACTTCATAATAAACGGTTCAGAGAGAGTATTAATTTCTGTTGAGGACTTAGCGCCGAATAGGGTAATAATCTCAAAAGAGAAAAAGAGCGGTAAGGACCTTGTCATAGGAAGGATATTTTCAACACAAGGAGGCTTTAAGGCAAAGATAGCTATAGAGAGAAACAGCCAAGGGCAGATATACATAAGTTTTCCTGCGAGCCCGAAAAACCTGAACCTATTTATAGTGTTGAAAGCACTAGGGCTTGAAACAACAGAAGATATGATAAATGCGCTCCACATAAGAAATGAGGAAGTCATAAATGATATTTTGTTAAACGTTGAGGGAATTGAGGAAGTTACGACAGAGGAGGCTCTCCAGTATATAGGAAAAAGGGTGGCTGCTGGGCAGCCAGAAGAATACAGACTAAACAGAGCAGAATACATTATTGAAAATTATCTTTTGCCGCACATAGGTCTTGAGAAAACAGACAGGATAAAGAAAGCGTATTTCTTGATGAACATGCTTGAAAGGATAATCGCAGTGGCAAAAGGTTATAGAGACGAGGAAGACAGGGACCATTATGCCAACAAGAGGATAAAGATATCAGGCAATTTGATGGAGGAATTATTCAGATACGCAATGAACTACTTTGTCAAGGACATCAAGTATCAGGTAGAGAGAGCATATGCCAGAAACAGAAAATTGCAGATAAAAACGTTAGTAAGACCAGATGCACTGTCTGAGAGGATAAGGTTTTCAATGAGCACTGGACAGTGGGTTGGAAGAAGGCAGGGTGTGTCTCAACTTTTAGACAGAATGAGCTATATGGCCACCATAAGCCACTTAAGAAGGGTAAACTCCTTGCTTTCAAAGACACATCCCCACTTTGAGGCCAGAGACTTACATCCAACACATTGGGGAAAGATATGCCCAAATGAGACACCAGAGGGACCTAGCTGCGGTCTTGTCAAAAACCTTGCAATGGGTTGCACTATTTCAGCAAGGAATATACCAGGTCTTGAGGAAGAACTGAAACAAATGGGAGTTACAATAAAAAGGTGAAATTATGCTTGGTACAAGTGTTTATCTAAACGGAAAATTAATTGGTTTTCACAATAATCCTAAAGATTTGGTTCAAACAATTAGAGACAGAAGAAGAAATGGCAAACTTCCTTATGAGGTGACGGTGGCATATTATGAGGATAGAAATGAGGTTTATATAAACGCTGATGAAGGGCGGGCACTAAGACCTCTGATAATCGTAGAAAAAGGCAAGCCAAAACTCACAAAGGAACACATAAAACTGCTCAAAGAGGGAAAATTAAGCTTTGATGACCTTGTAAAGAACGGCATAATAGAGTACCTTGATGCTGAGGAAGAGGAAAATGCATACATAGCGATAACAGAGGATGAGCTAACAGAGGAGCATACTCATCTGGAGATTCACCCAGCATTGATTTTGGGGGTTTGTTCAATAATTTCACCATATCCTGAACACAATTCAGCCCCAAGGGTTCCGATGACTTCTGCTATGATAAAGCAAAGCCTTGGTCTTTATGCGTTAAATTACAGGCTGAGAACGGACACCCAGTCCCACATAATGTATTACCCTCATGTGCCAATAGTAAAAACAAAGTTCCACAAAATAGTTGGTGCTGAAGGCAAACCTGCTGGGCAGAACTTCATAGTGGCAATTATGCCATACAGGGGGTATAACATAAACGATGCAATTGTTCTGAACAAGGCCAGTGTTGAGCGCGGCCTTGGAAGAACTGTTTACTTTAGAACATATGAAACCCAGGAAAGGAGATATCCAGGAGGACAGAAGGACAAATTTGAAAGGCCAAAACCAGAGATTTCAGGCTATAGGGGTGATGAAGCTTACAGGTTCTTGGACGAAAATGGTATCATAGAGCCTGAATTTAAGGTTAATGGTGGTGATGTAGTAGTTGGGAAAACATCGCCTCCTAGGTTCCTTGAAGAAATTGGAGAGTTTGGAGGCATGATTGAAGAGAAGCGAAGAGAAAACAGCTTGGCAATAAAGCAGGGAGAGAGCGGATATGTTGATCTTGTATTAATAACAGAAAGCGAAAGTGGAAATAGATTGGTAAAGGTAAGAACAAGAAAGGAAATGGTGCCTGAAATAGGGGACAAATTTGCTGCCAGGCATGGTCAAAAAGGAGTTGTTGGTTTACTAGTGCCTCAAGAAGACATGCCATTCAGCCAAAGTGGGATAATTCCTGACATGTGTATGAATCCGCATGCTATTCCTTCTAGGATGACAGTTGGTTATTTATTAGAGGCTCTCGGAGCAAAGGTTGGAAGCCTTGCAGGCAGGCATATTGATGGCACTCCTTTTGACAATGAAAAGGAGAGAGACCTCAGAGAAGAGTTAAAAAGGTATGGTTTCAAACCAAACGGCACTGAAATATTATATGACGGTGTGACAGGAGAGAGAATAAAAGCAGAAATTTATGTTGGTGTGATTTACTATCAAAAATTGAAGCACTTGGTTTCAATGAAAATGCATGCAAGGGCAAGAGGACCAGTGCAGATTCTGACAAGGCAGCCAACAGAAGGACGTGCCAGGGAAGGAGGCTTAAGGTTTGGAGAAATGGAAAGAGATTGCCTGATAGGACATGGCACCTCTATGTTGCTGATGGAGAGGCTCCTAGAAGAGTCTGACAAGGTCACTGAAATGGTTTGCCCAAGATGTGGGATAATAGCAATAAATGACCAGATAAGAAAGAAAGCATACTGTCCAGTTTGCGGCTCTACAGAAGTTTATCCGATAGATATGAGCTATGCGTTTAAGCTCTTGTTAAATGAATTGATATCTATGGGCATACTTCCAAAGTTAAACCTAACAGACAAAGTTTGAGGAGAGTTAGATGATAGGCAAGAAGATTGAAAGCATACAGTTCCAATTGCTTTCACCAGAAATAATAAGAAAAATGAGCACTGTTAGGGTTGTTACTCCTGACACTTACGATGATGATGGCTTTCCAATAGAAGCAGGACTTATGGATTTGAGAATGGGAGTAATAGACCCAGGCCTTAGGTGTAAAACATGTGGGGGGAGAATGGCAACTTGCCCAGGCCACTTTGGAAGAATAGAACTCGTGAGACCTGTTGTTCATATAGGTTATGTAAAGATGGTGCTCACATTATTGAAGGCCACTTGTAGGAAATGTGGCCGATTGCTGTTACCACCTGAGAAAATTGCAGAATATAAGGAACTGCTTCTAAAAGAAGAGTCAGACACAGATGAAACAGCTCTTGAAATCATTGCAAAAAGTAAGAAAGTAAGCAAATGCCCGCATTGTGGAGCAAAGCAGGAAAATATAAAGTTGCTTAAGCCAACGACGTTCTATGAAGGAGATCAGCGCTTATTCCCAAATGAGATAAGGGAGAGATTAGAAAGAATTCCTGACAAAGATTTAGAGATTATAGGAATAAACCCAAGCACGGCCCGCCCAGAGTGGGCTATTCTTACTGTACTGCCAGTGCCTCCTGTAACCGCACGACCCTCAATCACTTTAGAGACGGGCGAGAGAAGTGAGGACGACTTAACACATAAACTGGTGGATGTTTTGAGGATAAACCAAAGGTTGGCTGACAATATCTCTGCTGGCGCTCCACAGCTGATTATTGAAGACCTCTGGGATTTATTACAATACCATGTTACTACTTATCTGAACAATGAAGTTTCTGGTATTCCTCCTGCCAGGCACAGGTCTGGAAGGCCTTTAAAAACTTTGGCCCAGAGGTTGAAAGGAAAGGAGGGCAGATTTAGATACAACCTTTCTGGAAAGCGAGTTAATTTCTCTGCTAGGACAGTCATATCTCCGGATCCAACACTCAGCATAAATGAGGTAGGTGTGCCAAAGGCCATAGCAGAGGAGCTCACGATTCCCATTAAGGTCACTTCGTGGAATATTGAGGATGTCAAACAGTGGATAAAGAACACAGAATATCCGAAAGCCAATTATGTTATAAGACCAGATGGAAGAAGAAAAAAGATAACTGACCTAAACAGAGAGGAGATACTTGAAGAAATTGAAGAGGGCTACACCGTTGAAAGACAGCTAATAGATGGTGACATAGTCATATTTAATAGACAACCTTCTCTGCATAGGGTTTCAATGATGGCTCATAAGGTAAAGGTTTTGCCTGGTAAAACATTCAGACTTAACGATGCTGCATCAACCCCCTACAATGCTGACTATGATGGAGATGAAATGAATCTCCATGCCATCCAAAACGAAGAGGCGAGGGCAGAGGCAGGAGCTCTCATGCTTGTAGAAAAACATATAGTATCAATAAGACATGGAAATCCATTAGTGACTCCCAATCAAGACCATGTAACTGGTCTGTATTTATTGACGCGTAATAACAGCTGGTTTACAAAGGAAGAGGCGGAATACATCCTTTCATCCATAGGAGAAAAAAAGCTTCCAAAGCCTCATGAAAATGGCATGTATCACGGAAGGGATATAATAAGTCTTATAATTCCATCCAGCATAAGTCTGGAATTTGAGAACGGCCTTTGCCTCAAGAAGGGAGAGTGTAAAAAAGACAAGAATAGTGAGGCATATACTGTAATCAAAAATGGAAAACTGAAGAGAGGTGTACTGGAAAGGAAAGCCTTGAAAAATATTCTAATAAAAGAGATGTTTGAGAGAGAAGGACCATCTGTCACGAGGGAGTTTATAGACAAGGCCACTAGGTTGGGCCTGGCAACGTTAATGATAGAAGGCTTTAGCTCAAGCATCTCAGATTCTGACCTCGATGAAGATACCAAGAAGAAGATAAAAGAGATACTAGATGAAGCTGAGATGAAAACAGAGATTCTAATAGAGAAATACAAAAAAGGAGAGTTGGAAAGGGTACCTGGCAAAACACTGAGAGAAAGTCTTGAAGACCTGATTATGATAGAGCTAACAAAGGCCAGGATAAAAGTTGGTAGGATCGTTGAGAAGGCCCTTGGTTATGGCAATCATCTTGTGATTATGGGTAGAGTGAGTGGAAGAGGCAGTGTCATTAACCTTACGCAAACTAGCGGATGTATAGGGCAAACTGCTTTGAGAGGAAAGAGGTTGCTAAGAGGATATAGGAATAAGATACTGCCACATTTCAAAGAAGGAGATATAAGTGCAAGAGCCAGGGGTTTCATAAGGTCATCATTTAAAGACGGTCTTAGCCCAACCGAGTATTTCTTCCATGCCATGAGTGGAAGGGACTCTCTTGTTGATAAGGGTATAAGAACAGCAATTTCAGGATATATGCAAAGGCGATTGATTAATGCCCTGCTTGACATATCTTTGAAGGCTGATGGCACAGTAAGGGATTCTGCTGGCAATTTGATTCAGGTAAAGTATGGAGAAGATGGCATCAGTCCGATGAAATGCAAGGGCGGTAAAGCAATTGACATAGATAAAATAATTGAAGAAACGAAGTGATAACATGGAAAAGGTGTTTGAAGCTTACAAGGACAAAATCCCAAAATCAATACTTGAGGAAGTTATTGAAAAAACAAAGGGAATGAATAAAAGCGAAATAAAAAAGATGTTGGAAAAGGTTAGAGAAGAATATGAAAAATCCCTCTTAGACATCGGCGAAGCAGTTGGCATAGTTGCTGCGCAGAGCATAGGTGAACCAGGCACTCAAATGACTATGAAAACCTTCCACTTTGCAGGTGTTGCAGAACTCGCTGTGCCTCAGGGACTTCCACGTTTTATAGAATTGGTTGATGTTAGGAGAGCTCCGAAGATGCCTATGATGTGGATTTATACCAAGGACCCAAAAGATTATGAAAAAACGGTTGAGATAGCAAAGAAAATTGAGGAATTGGAGATAACAAAAATAGCTGCTATAAGAGAAGATTTTATTAAAAAGAGGATTCATGTGCTTGTAGATATGGATAAACTAAAAGAGGAGGGGCTTGATTTCGAGGAAATAAAAAAGAGATTGGAGAAAGCTGTAAGGAAAAAGGCAAAAGTAGAGGGAGAGAATGACATCGTATTTGATTTGAAGGTTTCTACATTGAAGGCATTAAGAAGATACACAAATAAGTTGGAGGAAGTCAGGATAAAAGGTGTTCCAAACATTAAAAAAGCCGCGGTAATAAAGCAAGACGGCGAATATGTTATCCAGACAGAAGGCACAAACTTAAAGGGGATTATGGCACTGTCTGATAAATTAATTGACAAAAGAAGGGTGAGGTGCAATAACGTAAAGGAAATAGAAGAAGTGCTTGGCATTGAGGCTGCTAGAGAAACCCTGTTGAGAGAAGCAAAAGCAGTCCTGGACAATCAAGGTTTAACTGTGGATGTAAGACATTTAATGCTTTTAGTTGATTCAATGACAGCAAGCGGTGTTGTGAGGCCAGTGGGAAGGCAAGGTGTTTCTGGCATGAAGTCAAGTGTGTTTGCAAGAGCAGCTTTTGAGGAAACTGTGAGGCATCTGCTTGATGCTGCCCTGCGAGGAGAAAAAGATGGGCTGAAGGGCGTTACAGAAAATATAATTGTAGGACAGCCGATTCCTATAGGCACAGGAACTGTTGGCCTAATAATGAAGAAAAAGTGATGCATATGGATGTTAATTCAGCAATAAAAAGGATATTAAAAACAGGAAAAGTAGTATACGGCTTTAATCAAAGCCTAAAGAAGATAGCGAATAAAAAAGTTAAATTGATGATAATCTCAAAAAATATACCTAAAGAGCTAAAAGATAAAATAGAGTATTACTGTAAAATAAGTGGTACCAAAATATTCACATATCCAGGCAGCTCTCTGGAACTCGGAGAGGTATGTGGAAAGCCTTTTTTGGTAAGTAGCCTAGCAGTCCTCGATGAAGGAGATGTAGACATAACAGAACTGGTAAAGGAGAGCAAAACATGATAAAACTTTCAGCGACTGAACTCGAATACATTAACTTTTTTGAAAAGAAAACGAAGGCAGTAATAAAAGATTGCATCCTGAACAGAGAAAATGGAGACATAACGATAATAACTAAAGAGGGAGATATAGGCCTTGTCATCGGAAAGAAAGGCAATGTTATCAAGCGTCTGAAAAAAGAATTGGGAAAGGAAATTCATGTGTATGAGTATTCTGATGACCCTGTTCAGCTTATAAAAAACCTCTTGTATCCAATAAATGTTGAAAAAGTTGAAATCAACGACAAGATAGCCACAGTGCATACGTCCCAAGAGGAAAGGAAAAGGGCAATAGGAAGAAATGGCAAAAAAATAAATATGGTAAAAGAGATAACAAGAAGATATTTTGATATTGAAGACATCAGAGTGGTTTAAATGCCTGGAGAGTTTGCTGCAAGGAAACTGAAAAGAGATAGGCAGAGGTTTCGCTGGAAAGACGTTCACTATGTCCAACAGATGAGAAGAAAATACAAAAAGCTTAAAGATCCCTTAGAGGGAGCACCGCAAGCAAAAGGGATAGTAATAGAAAAAGTTGGTAGGGAACAGAAACAGCCTCACTCTGGAATAATCAAATGTGTTAGAGTTCAGTTGGTGAAGAATGGCAAGGTTGTAACTGCCCACCTACCAAGAGACAAGGCAAAGGACTATGTTGACGAACATGATGAGGTCCTGATCGAGGGACTTGGAGGCTCTCAGAGGGGCGCTATAGGAAGCATGTGGGGAATTAAGTATAGAGTAGTCAGCGTAAATGGCATTAGCCTTGAACAGCTGCGCACAGGAAAGAAAGAAAAGCCGAGGAGATAAGTGGTTTTCATGGATAAGGTTTTTGGAAAATGGGATTCAAATGTAAAGGTGAATGACCCTGGTTTAAAGAGATATATAAACTTAGATCCTCGCTATGTTTACCACACACAAGGCAAGCAGGCAAGCATAAAATTTGGCAAAAGCAAAGTTCACATTGTTGAGCGCTTGGTGAACACACTAATGAGAGGCGGGACTGGAAGAAAAATAGGTGGGAAAATAATAAGAGATAGAAAAGGTTGCGGAAAAAAGGCGAAAATGTATAGGATAGTTGAGGAGGCCTTTGATGAAATATATAAAAGAACAAAGAAAAACCCTCTGCAATTATTGGTTCAGGCAATCGAAAACGCAGCTCCAAGAGAGGAAACTACAAGAGTAAAGTACGGAGGGATAATAAATCTTATTCCTGTTGATATTTCTCCTCAAAGAAGGGTCGATCTGGCATTGAGGAATATTGGAAAGGCAGTTGCTATGCGCTCCTTTGACAGCAAGAAAAGCGCTAAGAATGCCCTTGTTGAGGAAATTATTTTGGCAAGCAACAATGATCCACAGTCCCATGCTGTCTCAAGAAAGATAGAAATAGAGAGAATGGCCAAGAGTTCAAGGTGATTTTCGTGGGAAGAATTGAAAAGATGGCTGAAAAAGTTAGACAATTAATGGATAAACAGGAATCAATTAGGAATATAGGCATAGTGGCACACATTGACCATGGAAAAACAACAATGACGGATAACCTAATAGCTGGAGCAGGTCTAATGAGTGAAGACCTCGCAGGTAAAGAACTTGTTATGGATTCTTATGAGCTGGAAGCTGAGAGAGGAATAACAATTATGGCTGCGAACATCAGCATGGTCTATAATCATGAAAACAAAGAGTATCTAATAAATCTTATAGATACTCCGGGACACGTTGACTTTGGAGGAGAGGTAACAAGAGCTATGAGGGCTGTTGATGGGGTTGTCGTTGTTGTCTGTGCTGTTGAAGGTGTCATGCCTCAGACAGAAACAGTATTAAAACAAGCCCTAAAAGAAAAAGTAAAGCCTATTTTATACATCAACAAGGTAGACAGGTTAATTAACGAACTGAAAGTTGATGAAAAACAGATGCAGGAAAGGTTTATTAAAATAATAAATAGAGTGAATGAATTGATAGGTAGATACGCTCACCCAGAATTTAAAGAGAAATGGAAAGTGAAAGTTTCTGATGGAAGTGTGGTGTTTGGAAGTGCTTATAACAATTGGGCCATAAGTGTCCCTCTTATGCAGAAAACAGGTATAGGCTTCAAACAGATTTACGAGTATTCAAAGAATGAGCAGCAAAAGGAATTAGCAAAGAAGATACCTGGCTATCTGAGTGTCGTTGATGCTATAATAAAGCATTTGCCAAACCCCAAAGAAGCTCAGAGGTACAGAATACCCCACATATGGAAAGGAGATGCTAATTCAGACATAGGAAAGGATATGATAGAGTGCAATGCAGATGGAAAAACTGTCATTATGATAACAAGCATAGATGTTGACCCACATGCAGGAGAAATTGCTACTGGCAGAGTTTATTCTGGAAAAGTTAAAAAAGGCGATAAGCTATATTTGATAAACTCAGGAAGAGAGAATACAGTCCAGCAGGTTGCTATATACATGAACACAGGCAGAGTGCAAATGGAAGAGATACCTGCTGGCAATATAGCGGCAATAAGTGGTCTCAGAGACGCATATGCTGGTGAGACAGCAGCGGTAGAGAAAATAGAGCCTTTTGAATCAATAAAGCATTACTCTGAGCCAGTAATGACCAAGTCGATAGAGGCAAAGAATCCGAAGGATTTGCCACGATTAATAGAGGTGCTGAGACAAGTAGCAAAAGAAGACCCCACCGTAAAAGTAGAAATAAACGAGGAAACCGGCGAGCACCTTGTTTCTGGCATGGGAGAGCTACATCTGGAGATTGTAGAACACATAATCCAGCACGATAAGGGTGTAGAAATAACAACAAGTAGGCCTATAGTGCTTTACAGGGAAACTGTAACAAAGCCGGGCAAGATGGTTGAAGGAAAATCCCCTAACAAGCACAATAAATTCTATTTAACTGCAGAACCTATGCCTGAGAATATTTACAAGGCCATAATTGAGGGAGAGATACCAGAAGGAAAGCCGAAAAATCCAAAGGAGTTGGCTCAAAAGCTCAGAGAATATGGAATAGATAAGGAAGAGGCCAAGAAGGTCTGGGACATATACAACCACAACATGTTTATAGATGTCACAAAGGGCGTTCAGTACTTAAATGAAACAAAAGAATTAATAATACAGGCATTTGAAGAAGCTATGAGAGAAGGGCCATTAGCCCAAGAGAAATGCACAAAGGTTATAATAAAATTACACGATGCTAAGCTCCACGAAGACGCGGTACACAGAGGACCCTCTCAAGTTATACCTGCGGTGAAAAGGGCTATTTTGGCTGCTATGCTCTACGCTGATGCCCAATTAATGGAACCAAAACAAAAATTATTTATAAACGTTCCACAGGAATATATGAATGCTGTAACAAAACAGATACAGGGCATGAGAGGACAGATCCTGAACATGGAACAGGACGAGGACCACCTAACCATTGTGTCAAAAGTGCCCGTGTCCAAGACCTTTGGTTTTGCAGCAGAGATTAGGTCTGCAACACAAGGCAGGGCGATGTGGAGCACAGAATACGCAGGATATGAATTGCTACCAAGAGAATTGCAGGAGGAAACAATAAAACAAATAAGAGAGAGGAAAGGTCTTGGAAAGAGAAAAACAGCTGAGGGATTCCTTGAATAAAATAATACTTATGGAGGTGTAATGCAATGGCAGATAGGATACACATGAACCTTGTGTTCATAGGACACGTTGACCACGGAAAGTCAACTACAGTTGGTAGGCTCCTTTTGGATTCTGGAGCCATAACAGATGCTCAACTTAGGAAGTTGAAGGAAGAGGCCGAGAAGCTCGGAAAACCTACGTTTGAGTTTGCCTTTGTCATGGACAAGCTAAAGGAGGAAAGAGAAAGAGGAGTTACAATAGACGTAATGCACAAAGACTTCAAAACGCAGAAGTATTATTTCACAATAATCGACGCACCAGGCCACAGAGACTTCGTGAAAAACATGATTACAGGGACAAGCCAGGCAGATGCAGCAGTTTTGGTAGTGTCTGCTAAAGAAGGACAGCAGGAGCAAACAAAAGAACACGCTTTTCTCGCAAAGACATTGGGAGTAAAGCAGATGATAGTGACCATAAACAAAATGGACACGGTAGACTATGCCGAATCCAGATTTAACGAGGTTAAAAATGACGTATCAAAGCTTTTGAAAACAATCGGTTACAACATTGAGAAGGTCCCATTTGTCCCAATAAGCGCATACAAAGGAGACAACGTTGTAAAGAAATCAGAGAACATGGCATGGTACAAGGGCAAAACACTTATAGAAACGCTTGATGACTTAGAACCGCCAGAGAAGCACACTGATAAGCCCCTTAGACTGCCTATACAGGATGTCTACAATATTACTGGAGTGGGCATGGTTCCTGTAGGTAGAGTAGAAACAGGAGTACTAAAAACAGGGGACAAAGTGATAATAATGCCTTCAGGAGCGGTTGGTGAAGTAAAGAGCATTGAAATGCACCACCAACCAATGCAGCAAGCAGAACCAGGAGACAACATTGGCTTTAACCTTAAAGGCGTTGACAAAAAAGCAGTAAAGAGGGGAGATGTAGTGGGACATCCAGAGAACCCCCCAACAGTTGCGGAAGAATTCACAGCGCAAATAGTGGTGTTGAATCACCCAACTGCAATAACCGTTGGTTATCAGCCAGTTATTCACTGCCATACAGCACAGGTTGCTTGCAGTGTTACTGAGATAGTCAAGAAAATAGATCCAAAAACAGGACAAGCATTGGAGGAAAAGCCAGATTTCATAAAGACAGGGGATGTGGCAGTTGTAAAGTTCAAACCAACAAGGCCAATGGTAGTAGAGAGATCGCAGGACTTCCCACAGCTGGGAAGATTTGCAGTCAGGGATATGGGAAGAACGATTGCAGCAGGCATGGTGATAGATGTAAAGAAGAAGGCCTAACCCCTCTTTCTCCCTTTTTCTCATTATGGTGAAAAGAATGACGCAGATTGCGAGTATAAAGCTAATAAGCCCTGATTACAAGAAGTTAGAAGAAGTGTGCAATGAGATAAAATCAATAGCCTCAAAAACGGGAGCCAAGGTATCAGGACCTATCCCTTTACCTACCAAAAAACTTGTTGTTCCAACTATGAAAAGCCCTTGCGGTGATGGTAGTGAGACGTATGAACACTGGCAGATGAGAATCCACAAGAGGCTGATAAACATACAGGCTGATGAAAGGACACTTAGGCAAATAATGAGAGTTCAGGTGCCAGATCAAGTACACATAGAGATCGAATTGAGAAATGCGTAGGCAAACGCTTTTTTATATCTCTTATTAATAATTTATACGCCTAGAAATATCTATGCCGGGGTGGCAGAGTGGTAATGCGCACGCCTTGAGAGCGTGTGCCCTTCGGGGCATGTGGGTTCGAATCCCACCCCCGGCGTAAGCTTTTTTATCTTCGCTTGTTATTACTTAGTTATGTCACTGAGAGCCAGAAAAAAACTTGAAGACATAGAAAAAAGAGAGAGGGGAAAGAAAAAGGAGGAATGGCTGAAAAGATGGAATGACTACAAAGCAGAGAAAAGGAAAAGCAAGGAAACAGAGATATTTCTAATAACTCATCCCTTGGCCCATTCTAGGCACTTTAGTAAAAAAGAGAAGGAAAGGATGCTAGAGGTATACAGATATGACGTTGAGAGAGCTATGAGTAATGAAAATGCTATTGTTGTCATGCAAAATGTGCCACAGGAACTTAGGGAGGAGGTTAAAAGGCTTAGGTTTAGGGATAAATTTTTTACGTTGGATGAGATAAAAGAGGGCAAGGTAGCTGTTGGAAAAAACGCAAAGCTTATTGTAAGGGGAGAATATATGGACATATGTGCCTCAACAGAAGCAGGATTCATTGCTGCTAAATTTGGCCTAAAACCTGAAAATGTTAAGTTTGAGATAGATGAAGCTTATGTTGCAGATGATGTAAGGCACTATGCAATACATTTGAACTCAAAACAAGCTTTCAACAATTTTCTAAAGGGGTTCCTGCTTGGAAAAAGGAGAATGAGTAAAAAAGAATTAGAAAGGTTAAAAAGCAACTGGGAGAGGATATTTGACATAGAACATGGGCTCCACAAGAAGAGATTATGGCTTGCCCATGAAAAGGCAAGGAGGAAAAGGAATGTTTGAAACCTTTGAGCATAAGGCAGACATTGGTGTTAGGGGCATTGGAAAGACAATTGAGGAGGCTTTTGAGGAAGCAGCTAAAGCCATGTTCTCAATAATGTTTGACATAAATTGCATTGAAAAAAAGGAGAAAGTAACATTGAAATGCAATGGAGATGATTTAGAGATGTTGCTTGTTGAGTGGCTTAATACCTTGCTTGCTGAAGCAGACCTAAGAGGCCTTGCATTTTCTGAATTCAGGGCAAAGATAGAGCAGAACAGTTTAAAAGGTGAGGCATATGGTGAAAAGTTAAATGTAAAGAAACACAAAGCAAAGACAGAGGTCAAAGCAGCCACGTATTCAAATCTCAAGGTTTATGAGGATAATGGAAGATGGATTGCTGAGTGTATCGTAGATGTATAGGTGAAGACTGTGGACCCATCATTATTTAAAAAAATAAGTGAATATGAGTGGGAAATTGAAAAGCAGGGAGAGATGAACGTAAAGGCCAAAATATTTGCCTCAGAAAACTTGCTTCTGAAAATGGACGAAAAAGTAAAAGAGCAATTGATGAATGTAGCTTCCTTGCCTGGCATTGTAGAAGCTGCAATGGCAATGAGTGATGCCCATTGGGGTTATGGTTTTCCCATAGGCGGCGTGGCTGCGTTTGACGGAAATGAAGGGGGAGTGCTAAGTGTTGGAGGGGTTGGCTTTGATATAAACTGCGGTGTGAGGACCATGTCAACTAACTTATCAGTAGATGACATAAAAGGAAAAGAAGAGATTATTGCAGATGCTCTTTTCAAAAATGTTCCTGCTGGTTTGGGAAGTACTGGAAAAATTAAGCTAAATCTCTATGGCATTGATGAGGTGCTCAGAGGAGGAGCAGAGTGGGCTGTTGATAAGGGTTATGGGATCCCGGAAGATTTGAATTTCATTGAAGAGAATGGAAAAATGGAAAACGCTGACCCCTCAAAGGTCTCGGATATGGCAAAAAAGAGGCAATTTAAAGAAGTTGGAACCTTGGGAAGCGGCAACCATTACCTAGAGGTTCAGGTTGTAGATAAGATATATGATGAAAAACTGGCTAAAAAACTTGGATTTTTTGAAGGGAAGGTCATGGTATCATTCCACACAGGGTCAAGGGCATTGGGGCATCAAATAGGCATGGATTACTTGAAAATATTGGCCCATGCCTCCAAGAAATATGGGATAAAAATTAGAGATAGGGAGCTTGTCTGTGCTCCTATCAGCTCAAAGGAAGGTCAAGATTACTTTGCTGCTGTAAACGCAGGTATGAATTGTGCATTCGCTAATAGACAGGTGATAGCACATCTTGTTAGGGAAAGTATAGAAAGCATAATACCACACGCAGAAGTAAAAACATTCTACGAAATAGGACATAACACCTGCAAGGTTGAAAAGCATGTAATAGATGGTAAGGAAAGAAGCTTGTATGTTCACAGGAAGGGAGCTACCAGGGCTTTTGGTCCTAAAAGAAAAGAAATTCCAAAGGAATACAGGGACATGGGTCAACCTGTCTTAATAGGGGGAAGTATGGGCACATATTCATATATACTGCTTGGCACAGAATTGGGTATGAAAAAGGCATTTGGTAGTGCGTGTCATGGTGCTGGAAGGAGCAAATCAAGAAGGCAGGCAAAAAGAGAACAGCGCGGTGAAGAGGTCATAAGAAAACTAAAGGAAAGAGGCATTGTTGTAAGATATCATTCTGCTTCAGGTGTCGCGGAAGAGGCTCCTGAGGCATATAAAGATGTTGTTGAAGTTGTTGATAGCATAGCAAACGCAGGCCTTGCAAAGAAGTTAGTAAGGTTGAGGCCAATAATAAATGTGAAAGGATAAAAAGAAATCTTTATAAATAATACAGTACAAAATACTAGGCGAGTTATTATTTTTGTGACTCCTTTTGTCCGGCGTTGGGGGCCAAAGGCCTTTCTTGTTCAATGTTATTGATTTTCAATGTGATAAACAATGGGAAAACGTAGTGGACCTAGAAGGGGAAGCTTGGCTTTCTACCCACGAAAGCGGGCTTCAAGGATTTACCCTACTGTTAAGACAGTAAAAGCAGATGGTGAGACAAAGCTTCCTGTTTTTGCTGGATACAAAGCAGGTATGACGCATATCATTGCTCTGGACACCTATCAGAATTCTCCAACATATGGCCATAAAATAAGCATACCTGTAACTATTGTTGAAACTCCTCCTTTAAGAATATTCGGTATAAGGCTTTACAAAAGCAATGATTATGGTGCTCTTAATTGCATTGGAGAATTACTTAGTGAGAAATTAGAAAAGGACCTTGGGAGAAAGATAACGCTTCCGAAAAAATATGACATTAAAAAAAGAGAGGAAGAAATAACAAAGGAGTTGAACGATGCTAAAAGCATCAGAGTCATGGTGCATACACAACCAAGAAAGATAGGGCTCAAGAAAAAACCAGAGCTTTTTGAGATCCCTTTGCTTGGGAATACAATAGATGAGATGTGGAAATTCGCTAGAGAAATGCTTGGAAAAGATGTGGATATTTCTTCTGTGTTCAATGAGGGTGATTTTGTTGATGTTGTAGCTGTCACAAAAGGCAAGGGAACACAAGGCCCTGTGAAGAGGTTTGGCATCAAAATACAACCAAGAAAGAACAAGGGACATAGGAGATTCCCTGGAGCTATAGGGGCGTGGACTCCTTCCAGAGTTCTCTGGACGGTTCCGATGCAAGGTCAGATGGGCTTCCAAAGGAGAACTGAGCTGAATAAGAGAATACTGAAAATCGGAGATAAGCCTGAAGAGATAAATCCAAAAGGAGGCATCCCGCACTATGGTCTTATAAGAGCTTCGTATGTTTTATTGCAAGGCAGTATCCCAGGCCCCAAAAAACGCTTGGTTGTGTTCAGAAAAGCAATAAGGCAAAATAAAGAAAAGCCTATGCCCTCAATACTTGAAATCTCTTTGGAACCTAAGCAGTGATCTTTATGAAAGCGAAAGTTTACTCATTGGACGGCCAGGTAAAAAAGGAGATAGAACTCCCTAAGGTATTTAATGAGAGTGTTAGGGATGATCTCATAAGAAGAGCTGTCCATGCTTTGCAGACTCACAGGCTCCAGCCCAAAGGCAGCTATCCCTTAGCAGGTCTGCAAACATCTGCAGAGTACATCGGCAGAAGGAGGGCGTTTAGGTCTGGGGCGACGAGAGGCATTTCGCGATTGCCTAGAGAAAAGTTAGGCGGAGGAGGTCTTGGAGAGGTTAAAAGAGTGCCCCATGCTAAGGGAGGAAGGAGGGCCCATCCACCTAAGGTAGAGCGCATCATCTATGAAAAAATAAACAAAAAAGAGCGAAAAAAGGCCTTGGCTTCTGCCGTTGCAGCAACTGGAAAGTTGGAACTTGTTAAGGAAAGGGGGCATAAGGTAGACGAAAAGAAGGGACTGCCACTGATTATAGAAAGCGGGATTGAAACTGTGAAGAAAAGTAAAGATGCGCTGAATGTTTTGCTTGCTTTGGGTTTGGCCAAAGAACTTGAAAGAGCCTCAGAGAAAAAAATAAGAGCAGGAAAAGGCAAAACAAGAGGTAGAAAGTATAAGAGAAGGAAAGGGGTTTTGGTCGTCTTGAGCAATAAAGAAGCGCTGAAAGCCTTTAGGAATATCCAAGGTGTTGATGCTGAACTTGTTGAGAACTTGAATGTGGAATTGCTTGCCCCTGGCGGACAAGCTGGGAGATTGACAGTTTTCAGTGAGAATGCTCTTAAAAAGTTAGATAAGGTCTGTGGTTTAAATGGTAGTTGAGTATCCTTTGTTAACAGAAAAGGCAGTTGCTTTAATCGAAAAAGAGAATAAAATAGTGTTTATAGTAAATGACAAAGCGGCAAAGAGAGAAATCAAAGATGAAATTGAAAGACTGTATGATGTGAAGGTAGAGAGAGTTAATGTATTGAAAAGTATAAAAGGAAGGAAAAAAGCATATGTGAAACTTGCTGAGCCATACAAGGCTTCTGATTTAGCAACTAAATTAAAGATTATATAAGTGGTGTGCATGGGAAAGCCGTTAATATCGCAAAGAAGAGGCAAAGGAAGTATCTCGTTTAGGGCACCTTCTCACCGCTTCAAAGTAGATTTGAAATACAGAGATTATGATGATAAAACGATGAGGGCAGAGATAGTTAATTTTATAGACGATCCTGGCAGAACGGCGATACTGGCACTTGCCCAGTATGAGGACGGAGAAAGAAGGGCATTGCTTGCTCCAGAAGGGATGGTAATAGGGCAAATTATAGAGGACGGCCCATCTGCTAAAGCAGAAATAGGCAATGTAATGCCTTTGATGCAGATTCCTGAAGGCTTTCCTGTGTTCAATATAGAAAGAAGTCCTGGAGATGGCGGGGCACTTGTCAGAAGCTCTGGTGCCTGCGCATTCATAATAAGCAAAGATAAGAAAACAGCAACGATAAAACTGCCTTCTGGCAAAACAACCAGAGTTAACCTTAAATGCAGGGCCACTATTGGTTGTGCCTCCGGAGGTGGGAGGTTAGAAAAACCACTGCTCAAAGCAGGAAAAGGCCATTTCAAAAACAAAGCAAGAGGCCATTGGTATCCAACAGTGAGGGGCGTTCATATGAACCCTGTTGACCACCCATTTGGCGGAAAGCAGCACCACGGAGCAAAAACCAAGAAAGGGAAGGGTGGCGCTCCAGGTCAGCATGTTGGTAGTTTTGGGGCCAAGAGAACTGGTCGTAAGAAGAGGTAATTGAATGGCAAAGCAATTTACATACAAAGGCAAAACAATAGAAGAACTGAAACAGATGTCCTTAGATGATTTTGTAAAGCTATTACCAAGTGATCAGAGAAGAAGTTTCAGGAGAGCCAACTTTACAGAAAAATACAAAAAATTAATGAAAAAGATAGAAAAGAATAAGGGCAAGGACAAGCCAGTAAGAACCCATTATAGAGACATCATAATCACTCCTGAGATGGTCGGGGCTAAACTGGGCATTCACAATGGAAAGGAATGGGTTGTTGTTCAGATAACAGAGAAAATGCTTGGCCATAGGTTGGGGGAATTTGCGATTACGCGAAAGAGAGTCATACACTCTGGTCCTGGTATAGGAGCTACGAGAGGCACCAAATTTGTCTCTGTAAAGTAAGGTGAAGATATGGCGTACTCATATCAAGGCGATTGGGAAAAAACAGGCAAGGCGATGCTTAGGGACGCCAATGTATCTTGGAAAGATTGCAATGAAGTGTGCTACGCCATTAGGAATAAAAATGTAGACAAAGCTTTGAAATACCTGGATCGCGTTTTAAAAAAGCAGGACTTTATTCCATATAGGAGGTATCACAAGAAAAAGCCCCATAGAAAAGGAGGAACTCCTGGTGGATGGCCTATTAAGGCAGTAAAGCTTGTAAAGTCTGTTTTGGAAAATGCGAAAGCAAATGCAGAAAATAAGGGCTTGGATGCTAACAAGCTGAAAATAGTTCATTCAACAGCCTACAAAACCATAACTCTTGAAAGGACCAAGCCAAAAGGCAAGGCGATTGCCCACAATATAGACCTGGCAACAATAGAGATAGTAGTTAAAGAGGTTTGATTATGATAGAGAAAAATTTCATCAGTGACAGTATCAAAAGAGAAAAGGCGAAGGATTTTATAAGGAAAGAAATGGCAAAAGCAGGCATTGTTGATGTGCATATACAAAGGACCACCTTAAACACAAGAATAATAATATCAGCCGAGAGACCAGGTATAATAATAGGAAGAAAAGGTAGGGGAATCCTTGAACTAACACAGACTATTGAAAGGGACCTAGGAATTCAAAACCCACAAATAGAGCTTGTGGATATTGGAAACCCAGATCTAGAACCGAATGTAATAGCCATGTGGATAGCCAGGATGCTTGAGAGAGGGTATAAGGCAAAAAAAGTAATGCAGAGGGCACTTTACAGAATCAAAAAAGCGAATGCCATGGGAGCAGAAATAATAATAAGAGGCACTATGCACAAGGGAATAAAATCTAGGCAGGAAAGAGTGGTGTTCGGTTACCTTAAAAAAGCCGGTAATGATACTAAGCACGTAAAAGAAGCCAAAACCCAGGCAAAACTAAAACAAGGCGTACTTGGAATAACTGTTAGAATCGTGCCTCCTGACGTTATATTTGCTGATAAAATTAATATCGCGGAAATAATAAGAAAGGGAGAAGAAAATAAAACGGAGGATAAAAATGGCAATAATCAGGAAGAAAGAACTGAGAAGCATGGGGAAAGCAGAGCTTAAGGAGAAACTTGAGCAATTAAGAGCAGAGCTCAGAAGAGAAAAAGGAGCAGTTGCTAGCGGGACAAAGGCAGAGAATCCGGGAAGGATAAAAGAAATAAAAAGAACAATCGCTAGAATATTAACAATCCTTCGTGAAAGAGGTGCTGAAGAGTAGATGGGTGAAATTTGTCCTGTATGTGGCCTTCCAAAGGAACTTTGCGTTTGCAAAGAGATAACTAAAGAAAGCGCTAAAATAAAGATAAGCACTGAGAGAAAGAAGTTCAAAAAGTACATGACGATAATAGAGGGCTTTGATGATGGAGCAGATATCACTGCAATAGGCAGAGAGTTCAAGAAGAAACTTGCGTGTGGAGGCACAATAAAAAATAAGCGCATTGAACTACAAGGAGACCATAGGGAAAAAGTAAAACAAATGCTACTAGAAATGGGTTATGATGAAAAACAAATCGAAGTGTACTGAAGCAGAAATATTGATGGGAGAGCTCATAGGAAGACAAGTTCAAATAATAAAGAGTTGCCAACGTAACCTAATAGGTAAACAGGGAAAAATCGTTGATGAAACAATGAAGCTGTTAACAATAAGAGATGGCAGGAAAGAAATTAAAGTTCCAAAAAGCGTTTGTGTCTTTCGTTTTCAATGCTCTGAAGGGAGCATTGATATTGATGGAAGAAAACTAGCGTATAGGCCTGAGGAAAGGATAAAGAAGCACTGGAGGAAGTTTAATGGAAAAATGCACAGATAAGAACTGCCCCTTTCATGGGAAGCTAAAGGTAAGGGGCGCAAGCATAGAGGGGGTTGTGGTTAGCGATAAAGCTAAAAACACTGTTACTGTGGAAAGGGAATATCTGCAATACATACCGAAATATGAGAGGTATGAAAGAAGAAAAACCAAGGTTCATGCTCACAAACCTGCTTGTATGAAGGTTAAGGTTGGAGATAGAGTCATAATAAGAGAGTGCAGGAAAATAAGCAAAACAAAGTCGTTTGTAGTAACTAAAGTCTTGGGTGAAAAGAAATGAGAGCAATACAAGCTCATATGACTGGCGGTTTAAGTATTGGTTCAAAAGTGAAGTGCGTGGACAATTCAGGAGTTAAAGAACTGAAAATCATTGCCAAAGAGGGATACAAAGGCAGAAGGAGGAGAAGGCCTGATATTGGTGTTGCTGACGTCTTTGTCGCATCAGTCATAAAAGGCAAGGTAAGGATGAGAAAGAAAAAGGTGCGGGCTGTCATCGTTAGGCAGAGAAAAGAGTATAGAAGGGCAAGTGGAGAGCGTGTTAAGTTTGAGGATAATGCTGCAGTTCTCATCAATGAAAAAAACGAACCAGTGGCAAGTGAAATAAAAGGAGCAATTGCTAGGGAAGTTGCTCAGCGCTTCCCAAGGATTGCTACGATTGCTAAAATTGTTGTGTGATGTTTATGGTGATTAGCAGAAAGCCAAGAAAAAAGAGGCAGGCAGTTGCCAATGCAAAAATGCATTTGAGAAGGAAATTAATAAAGTGCACGCTAAGCAAGGAATTGAGGGAAAAATATAACAGGAGGAACATAACTCCAAGAAAAGGGGATGAAGTAAAGGTCATGAGAGGGAAATATAAAGGTAAGACAGGAAAGGTTATCAAGGTAAGTTATTCACTGGGCAAGGTTGGGATTGATTCAATAACGAGAAAAAGAAAAAACGGCAAGGAAGTTCCTATATTATTGCAGCCATCCAATCTGATGATAACTTCTCTTGATGAAAGTGACAAAAGAAGGAGAGTAATGTTGAAGAAGTGATAGAATGGCGAGAATGGGAGAGAAAAAACAGTTGAAAAAATTGGCAAGTCCGGTATCCTGGCCTATTCAAAGGAAAGATAAAAAGTGGACTGTTAAGCCATCTGCTGGGGCATATCCAGCAAAAGAAGCGATCCCCATAAAAGTAGTTATACAGGACATATTAAAACTGGCTGACAGGAGTAAGGAAGCTGTCTCCATTCTTAAAAAAGGCATGGTTTTGGTTGACGGTAAGCCTGCAAAGGACAAAAAACTGCCTGTTGGGCTTATGAGTATAATTAGCATCCCAAAACTCGGAAAGCATTACAGAATATTTTACACCGAAAAAGGAAAGATAACACTCAATGAGATCAAAGAAAAAGAAGCTAGTAGCAAACTGTGCAAGATAAAGAACAAACACAAGATTAAAGGAGGAAAAATACAGCTAACTCTTCATGACGGTAGAAACATTATTGTTAAAAGCAACGATTACAAGACAGGCGATGTTCTGGAAATAGAGGTGCCTAGTCAAAAAATAAAGAAACATTATGCTCTCAAAAAGGGCAATCTGGCTTTAATCACAGGTGGAAAGCACTCTGGAGAGATAGGAAGAATAGAGGAGATTCAAAAAGGCACTATAAACAGAGAGCCTACAGTTGTGATAAAAACCAAGGAAGAGACACTAATTACTCCAAAGCGCTATGTTTTTGTTATAGGAGAGGAAAAACCTGTAATAAGCTTGGGTAGATAGATATGATAAGCATTGAGAAGGTCACTGTGAATATGGGTGTAGGAGCATCTGGAGAGAGGCTGGAACAGGCGAAAAAACTGCTAGAAAATATTACTGGTCAAAAGCCCTTGGAGACTGTAACGCAGAAGAGGATTCCAAAGTGGGGAGTAAGAAAGAATATGAAAATAGGTGTAAAGGTTACATTGAGGGGCAAGAAAGCTTCAGATTTTCTGAACAAGGCATTGGATGCTGTTGGAAGAAAGATAAGCAAAAGAAGCTTTGACAAGGAGGGAAACTTCGCCTTTGGAATTAAGGAATACATTGATCTGCCTGGAGTTAAATATAATCCAGACATAGGAATGTTCGGTTTTGATGTTTGTGTCACGCTTAAAAAATGGGGATACAGGTTAAAGGAAAGGAAAAGGGAGAGAAAGAAAGTACCTAGAAAGCACAGAATATCAAAAGAGGAGGCCATCAGTTTCGTTAAAGAAAAACTTGGCGTGGAGGTAGTTTGATGGAAAAAAAGAAAATAGAGAAGAAGTACAAGTGGCCCAAAAGAGGGGAAGAAGATAGAGTGTGTCAGTTCTGTGGTAGGAAGGATGGCTTGATAAGAAAGTATGGTCTTAATATGTGCAGACAGTGTTTCAGAGAAAAGGCAAGCAAGCTTGGATTTAAAAAATACAATTAGGTGTTCGTATGGACAATTTAGCAAACGCTTTGATAAACATAAAAAATGCAGAAGCAATAGGAAAAAAAGAGTGTATAATAAAGCCAGCTTCAAAAATAATAAGGGAAATATTAAAGATAATGCAAGCTGAAAATTACATTGGAAACTTTGAATATATCGAAGATGGAAAAGCAGGCATTTACAAGGTGTCCTTAATAGGAAAGATAAATGACTGCAAAGCAATAAAGCCCAGGTATTCCGTATCTGTTGATGAAATAAGAAAATGGGAAAGAAGGTACCTGCCTGCACGTGGCTTAGGCATTCTAATTATAAGCACACCAAAGGGCATAATGACCCATAAGGAAGCTTTCCAGCTAAAAACGGGTGGTAAGTTATTGGCTTATGTTTATTAGAGTGATATTATGGTTTACGAAATTGAAATACCAGAAGGCACAGAAATTGAAGTAAAAGGGAATTTGGTAAGAGTAAAAGGGCCAAAAGGAGAGTTGGAGAAAGCCATGGATTTAAAGTTTATAAAAATAAAAAAAGAAGGGCAAAAATTACAGGTTGAAGAAACACAGAAAAGAGCAAAAGCAATGGCAGGCACTGTGGCTGCCCACATTAAAAATTTAATAAAGGGGGTAAATAGCGGCTTTGCATATAAGCTAAAGGTATGTTATTCTCACTTCCCAATAACTGTGACCGTTGAAGGAGATAAAGTTGTAATAAAGAACTTCCTAGGAGAGAGAGCTCCGAGGTTTGCTAAAATCCTTGATGGTGTGACTGTTGAGGTAAAAGGCCAAGAGATCACAGTTTCATCAATTGATATTGAAAAAGCAGGCCAAACAGCTGCCAATATTGAACAGGCAGCAAGGGTGAAGGGAAGAGACATAAGAGTCTTCCAAGATGGCATTTACATAACCGAAAAACCAAATAAGGTGAAAAAATGAAAAAGAAAAAGCCGACATTCAAAAGGCAGGGCGCCCACAGGAAGAAAAGAGTTGCTAAAAAAGGGTGGAGAAAACCAAGAGGCATTTATTCCCATCAGAGAGATTCATACAAATTTGCTGGAGCAAAGCCAAAGGTTGGCTACAAAAATGATAGAGACTCTCGTGCTATTCACCCTTCTGGGTTAAAGGAGATACTTGTCCATAATGTTAAAGAGCTAAAAGTTGCTGAACCGAATAAAAACATAATAAGAATAGCATCCACAGTTGGTAAGAAGAAAAGGAGAGAGATAGTGGAAGCTGCTGAAAAAATGAAACTCAGGGTGATAAATCCAGGCGTTGAGAAAAAGTGATGTTTATGGAGCTCAAAAAGGTTAAAGAACTGGCTGCCAAGGTCCTGAAAGTAGGAAAAGACAAGATAATAATAGTTGACAAAGAAAAAGCAGCTCAAGCGATGACAAGGGAGGACATAAGGGCATTGGTAAAGCAAGGAGCGATAAAAAAGAGAAAAGCAAATGAAGAAAGTAGAGGAAGGGCAAGAAAATTGATGGAGCAAAAAAAGAAAGGCCTCAGAAAAGGCAAGGGTAGCAGGAAGGGAACAAAAAAAGCGAAGATAGGTGAAAAAACAGAGTGGTTGACCAAGGTAAGGGCATTGAGGAAGAAACTAAAAGAGATAAAACCGAAGCTAAAGGAAGGCAACTACAGAAGGTTATACAGGATGATTAAAGGAGGATACTTCCGAAGCAAAGCCCATCTCATGCTATACGTGAAAGAGAAAGAATTAATAAAGAAGTGATAAAATGGCACACAAAACAATATACAAACTCAGAAGGAGAAGGCGCAGAGAGGGAAAGACCAATTACAGAAAGAGATTGGCATTGATAAAATCAAAAAAGCCGAGGTTGGTGGCAAGGGTACTAAGCAGGTCAGTAGTAGCGCAGATTGTAAGCTACAGACCAGAGGGAGACGCAACCATTGTTAATACAACTTCGTTGGAATTAAAAAATTATGGGTGGAATGGACATAATGGAAATATAGCTGCAGCGTATCTGACTGGCTTTCTTTGCGGAAAGAAGGCATTGAAAAAAGGAATCAAAGAAGCCATTCTAGACATAGGGCTTCATACACCTGTGAAAGGCTCAAAAGTATTTGCTGTGTTAAAGGGCGCTGTTGATGCTGGCTTAAAGATCCCACATGATGAAAAAACACTACCTAGCGATGAAACTGTAAGAGGAAAGACCATAGAAAAATATAGAGGAAAAAGTTTGAATGTTGACAGTGTTATTAAGGAAATAGAAAACAAGGTGAAATAATGGCTACACAAGGCAAAGCGAATGTTGATGAGAAAGAAGAATGGATTCCAAAAACTGAATTGGGCAGAAAGGTAAAAAACGGAGAGATAACAAGCATAGAACAGATATACCAACAGGACAAAGCGATACTGGAGCCAGAGATAATAGATACTTTACTGCCTGATTTGAAAGATGAAATACTAGACATAAAAATGGTGCAGAGGACCACAGATTCCGGGAGAAAAGGAAGATTTAGAGTGGTGGCTGCTGTTGGCAACAAAGATGGTTATGTTGGCGTTGGAATAGGAAAAGCTACAGAGATAAGAAGCGCTATTGGAAGAGCTATCAGAAATGCAAAGAAAAATATAATTCATATACGCAGAGGTTGTGGAAGCTGGGAATGTGGCTGTGGGGAGAATCACTCCATTCCGTTTAAAGTTTCAGCTAAATATGGCTCTACGAGTATAGAGCTGATGCCTGCTCCAAAAGGCACTGGCTTGGTAGCAGGACGAACTGCTAAGAAAGTTTTGGAACTGGCAGGAGTAAGGGATGCCTGGTCAAAAAGCAGAGGGCATACATCCACAAGGTTCAACTTTGCTTTTGCTACATTGAAGGCACTAGAGAAGACAAGAAGAAAGAGATTTGAAAGGGTGAAAGAATTATGAAGGTGGCAGTAAGAGTTAGAAGCGGCATAGGTATGAAGCCAGACGCCAGGAAGACCCTTGAATCTCTTAAATTAAAAACTGTTAACAACTGTATAATTGTAAATGAAAAGAAAATCCACAGCAACATGCTTCAAAAAGTAAAAGACTACATCACTTGGGGTGAGATTGAGAAAGAAACGCTGAAGAAAGTTCTGCTCAAATGGGCCAGAACGCTCAAGGGCAAAAAGCTTGATGAGCAATATTTTAAGGAAATTAAAATGAGTATAGATGACATAGTAGATAAATTGTTTAAAGATGAGGTTTCAATGAAAGACCTGGGTCTTAAAGTCCCAATACGGCTGCATCCTCCAAGAAAAGGCTACGAAGGGATTAAAAGACCTTTTACTATGAAAGGGGCGCTCGGTTATAGAGGAAAGGCAATGGATGAGCTAATAAAAAGAATGATATGAGTGGTATTATGGTATTGAGGCATAAAAGAAAGATAACAAAAAAGAGGGGAATGAGAACACCAGGTACTGGAAATACTAAGAATAAGAGAGGGAAAGGAAGCAGAATGGGCAACCCGCACAAAAAAAGCAAAGGAGGGGGCTCTAGGAATTTCTTACACCTGGTAAAGTATATGCCTGAAAAACTACATAAAAGAGGCTTTAAGAGACCAAACAGAAAAAAATACAAAGCGATAAACCTATCAGAATTAGAGAAGATGGGAGAGACTGAGATAAACCTATTGGCATTAGGATACCATAAAGTATTGGGAAAAGGAAAAATCACAAAGCCTTTAAAGATAAAAGCACTTATGTTTAGTAAAACGGCCAAAGACAAAATCGAAAAGGCAGGAGGACAGGCCATAGAAATTGGTGGTAATAAATGAATGTAATGGCATTTAAGGGACTTGTCAACATTCTTCCAGAGGTTGAGGTCCCGAAAGTGAAGCCACCGCTGAAAAAACGCCTGCTATGGACCTTTGCCACTCTTTTAATCTTTGCTTCTCTAACACTCGTAGAACCAATAGGTATGACAAGAGCAGCGCAACAAGCAGGCTTCCTGCAAAACATACAACTCATAACTGCTTCAAACATGGGAACACTTGCAACATTAGGTATAGGGCCTATTGTTATGGCTTCTATCATTCTACAGCTTTTGAATGGAGCAGGACTTTTGCAATTTAACAGAAATGACCCAAAAGAGAGGGAAGTTTTCCAAGGCCTTCAAAAATTCGTTGCAATTCTTTTCAGCTTTTTTGAAGCAACAGTTTACGTGATTAGTGGTTTTATCCCCAGTATCCCTGGTTTTTGGCCAATGTTTTTCCTTATACTGCAGCTCGCATTAGGTGGCATAATTGTAATGTTCCTTGATGAAGTGGTGTCAAAGTATGGTATAGGCTCTGGTGTTGGCTTATTTATCGCTGCTGGAGTCAGCTTCAGAATATTTTGGAGAGCCTTCGCGTGGGTTCAGCAGTCTGGTCAGTTTGTTGGACTTGTGCCACAGCTTCTACAAGGGTTCTTAAATGGAAACATACCTGAAAGCGCCCTCTTTCCTCTAATATCCACTATTATTGTTTTCCTCATTGTCGTCTATGCAGAGTCAACCAAGATTGAAATCCCCCTGACCTTTGGGAGAATAAGAGGCTTCGGAGCAAGATATCCTTTAAAGTTTTTCTACGTGAGCAACATCCCGGTAATATTCTCAGCAGCGCTTTTTGCTAATGTGCAACTCTGGGGCATAGCATTCCAGAACATAGGCATCCCTATCTTTGGAACCTTTGTTGGTAATCAGCCAACACCAGGAGGTCTTGCTTATTATTTACAAGCGCCTTATGGACTTTTAGCTACTCCCACTCAGATAGGCATTACACTGGGCAATGTAGACCTTATTCTTAGAATCATCATATTTTCAGTCGCCATGATTATCATGTGTGTTGTCTTTGGTAAATTTTGGGTTGAGATGAGTGGCATGGGGGCAAAGCAGGTAGCTCAGCAAATGCAGAGCGTTGGGCTCCATGTCCCTGGTTTTAGAAGAGATCCAAGAGTGTTGGAACAGGTCTTTAACAGATATATTCCAACGCTGACAGTTGTTGGCAGCGCCTCTGTTGGCATTCTGGCTGTCCTGGCTGACTTAACTGGGGCTCTTGGAACTGGAACAGGAATACTGCTTACTGTTGGCATCCTCTACAGAATGTATGAGGAACTAGCAGCTCAAGAGGCATTTGAGATGATGCCTGCTCTAAGGACTATACTTGGTGGTTAAATGACTATACACATTATTGTCGGAGTGCCTGGGGCTGGAAAGAGCTTCGTGCTTGGAAAAGCTCTAGAAGGGCATGAGGGAAAGTACAAGGTGCTAACATTTGGCACTTTGATGCTTGAAATGGCAAAAGAAATGGGCCTCGCAGATGACAGAGATAAATTGAGATATTTGCCAAAAGAGAAAGTAGATGAAATGAGGTTAAAAATCGCTGAGAAAATTGCTGCAGAAGAAAAGGATGTAATTCTTGACACACACGCAAGCATGAAAACACCGCAGGGATATGCTCCAGGCCTTCCGTTTGAGGTGCTGGAAAAGTTAAAACCAAAAACAATAATAATTATAGAGGGAAGAGCAGAAGAGATAATGGAGAGAAGGAAAACAGACCAAGAGAAAGGATTGAGAAATAGAGCTGATTTCGGGAATGAAAAAGACATAGAAGAGTGGCAGAGGATAAACAGAGCCTTTGTTGCTGCTTACTGTGCAAAAGCTGGGAGTAATTTGGTCATTATCTTAAATGAACAGGGGAACGCAGATGAAGCTGCCAAAAAATTGAGGGAGGTATTAGATATATGAATCCTATTGCTTTTGAGGTTATAGTCATTGCTTTTATTGTTTCTGTGCTTACAAGCACAATAAGCAAGATATTGGTGGATCAAAAGAAAGTAAAACAAATCCAAAAGCAAATCAAAGAATTCCAGAAAAGATACAAGGATGCTCAGCAGAGGAAGGATAAGGAATTGCTTAAAAAATTGGAAAAGGAACAAGTAGAGATAATGAAACTATCAAAGGACTTATTTGTAATGAATTTTAAACCCACCCTTATCACGATAATACCTATAATTCTTTTATTCTGGTTCTTGAACAATAGATATACAAATGCAGGTGTGGTAGCCCACCTGCCATTGCTGGGCATTCCATTGTCGTGGTTTTGGCTATATATTATAGTAGCCATAGGTGTGGGGATGCTATTTGAGCTGGTATACAGAATAATTAAAAGGTGAGGGTGATGACCAAACCAAGCCTTAGGAACAAGCGACTGAGTAAAAAAGTTCGCAGAACGCCTGGTGGGAAGTTAAAGTCTACCCACAAGAGAAGAAAAGGGAAATACGCAAGCTGTAAAATCTGCGGTGCTAGAATACAGGGAGTAAGGTTGGACAAAGGAAAACTAAGAGGCAGTGGGAGAGTGTTTTCAAAAGAGCTATGCCATGATTGTAGCTCTAAGGTAATAGAGTATAGGACAATGCTGGAGAACAAAGCAATAGAGCAATCAGAGATTCCAATGAAGTATATCAAATATGTAGGTGTTGGTCAGAAATGATAGTCACAGTTTCCGGACTGCCCGGAGCAGGTAGCACTTCTCTGGCACGGGACCTTTCTAAAGTCTTTAACTGGAAACTGATAACCATGGGAGAGATGTTTAAACAGATGGCCAAAGAAAAAGGTCTGAGCTCTGGGCAGGAAGGTTCTGCTACGCTGCTTCTTGAAAAACAGAAAAAAAACAAAAGCTTTGAACGCTTTCATAGAGAATTTGACAAAATGCAAAAGAAAGCTGCTAGGAGATATAAGAACTGCATAATTAACGGAAAGTTAAGTGCTTTCGTGATAAAAGATGCAGATGTCAGGATATTCCTAAAAGCAAATGAGAGGATAAGAGCAAAAAGGATTGCAAAGAGAGAGGGGGTATCGTACAGAAAAGCATTGAGAGACATTAGAAGAAGGGAAAAAATAGAAAGAAGAGAATGGAAGAGGATTTACAATGTAGATTATGCCGCTGACCTTTACGCTTATGATTTGGTAATGGATACTTCGTATCATAAAATAAAGGACAGCACAGACATTGCGGTTATTTTTATAAAAGCAATAAGGAGGAGTAAAAAATGACGCTGTTTGAAAAAGGAAGGGTTTGTGTAGTCAACAAGGGAAGTGATGCAGGAAAGACAGTAGTTGTAAAGGAGAAAATAGACGAACACTTTGTTGTAATTGTTGGGGATAAAGTAAAGGAGAGAAGAATCAATATAAAACACCTGACACCTACTGCAAAAACCGTAAAAGAGATCCCACAGGCAAAGAAAGCCATTAAGAAGGAAAAGGCTAAAAAATGAAGCTGGAAAGCGGTTTGATTCTGGTTGACAAAGCAAAAGGCCCAACAAGCCAACAGCTTAGTTTATGGCTAAAGGACATATTAAAGAAGAAAGTGTGCCATGTCGGAACATTAGACCCGTTTGCTTCAGGCATACTTCCGATCCTTTTTGGCAAAGGAATAAAGCTGCAGGAGTACATGCAAAAGCACAGGAAGGAGTATCATTTCATTGTGGAGATGGAAAGACCTATACCTCGTGCAGACCTGGAGAGCGTTTTGAAAGAGTTTGAAGGCAAAATTTACCAGAAACCACCGAAAATTAGCGCAGTTGCAAAGCGCCTGCGCACAAGAAAAATATACTATCTGGAATTGCTTGAGCTTGAAGGTAGATACGCATTGCTGAAAATGGGCTGCCAACACGGCACATATGTGAGGAAGTTGGTTGATGACCTGTCAATAATCTTAGGTCTGCCAATGAGATTACTTGAATTGAGAAGGACAAAAGTAGAGCAGTTTTCAGAAAAAGACGCTGTAATACTGCAAAAAGTGGTTGATGCGATAAAGCTTTTTAATGATGGCTTTGAAGATGCCATAAAAGGAGTCGTTAAACCTTTGTCAGAGGGGGTAAAGCACCTCCCATCTGTTAGTGTTAAGGAAAGTGCTATTAAAAGTATAACAAATGGCATGCCTATAGCAGCGCCTGCTATTGAATCCATGAAAGGAGACATAAGAAAAGGCAGGCCTGTTGCTGTATTCTCAGGTAATGATTTGATAGCAATGGGAATTGCTTTAAAGGACAGGGAAGAAATAAGTGCCTTAAAAAAAGGCCTTGTCGTGAAAACTGATAAGGTTCTGGTTGAAAGAAAGATTTATAAATAACATAAATCAGAATAGAAGCAATTGTTTTTGAGAAAAAACTAGGCGAGCCGTAAAGGCCATGACCTCTAGCCAATGAATCTCATTTGTCTGGTGAAACAATGGCAGAATTTAGAGGCCGGTTAAGGATTGTAGGCAAAGATGTAGATGGCAATTTGCCTCTTCCGAAGGCATTAGCAAAGATAACTGGAATAGGAAGCAATCTAGCTGACAGCATTTCAATAGTCGCTTCCAATGTGATGAAGATAAACAAATTGGAAAAAATAGGCAATCTTACAGACGAGCAGGTTGAGATTTTAGAAAAAATCATTACAAACCCACTTGAATATGGTATCCCTGAATGGGCACTTAACAGAAGAAAGGACCCATTCACAAATGAGACCAAACACCTGGTAGAAGTTGACTACAAGCTTCAGAAAAAAGTAGACTCTGAACATGAAAAGGAGATAAGGTCATATAGGGGAATAAGGTACATGTTTAACTTACCTGTCAGAGGACAAAGGACAAAAACGACCCACGGGCAGAAAGGTAAAACTATTGGAGTAAGCAGAAAGAAACAACAGCCGGCTAAGAAAAAGAAGCAGCAATCAGGAGGGACAAAGAAAAAGAAGTGATGTGAATGGGAGACCCTAGAAGATTTAGGAAGAAATATGAAAGCCCAAAACACCCATGGGAGAAAAGCAGGATTGAGGAAGAGAACAAAATAAGAAAGGAATATGCTTTAAAAAGCAAAAAGGAAATTTGGCGGGCGAAGACAATTATAAAAAAGTACAGACATCAAGCCAGGCAATTGGTGGGGTTGCCAGCAAATGAAAGGGCTGAAAAAGAGAAGAAGCTTATTGAGAAACTACAAAAGATTGGTTTGCTCGGAAGCTCTGCAACACTTGACGATATTCTTTCACTTAAGGTTGAGGATTTGTTAGAAAGAAGGTTGCAAACAATTGTATGGAAAAAGGGGCTTGCTAGAACAGCGAAACAGGCGAGGCAGTTTATAGTGCACGGCCACATTGCTGTAAATGGAAGGAAAGTAACTGTTCCTGGGATGATAATAGACACAGAGCTTGAAAAGAAAGTCACATGGTACAAAAAACCAATAATAACAGAAACTGCGAAAATAGAAACAATCGAACCAAGCGAGACGATAGAGAAGATAGCCGAGGAAGCTGGAGAAACTGAGCAAGAGAAAGAAGCAGCAGAGGAAATCTTAAAGACTTCTGGAAAAAGCGAAACTATAAAACACATTGCAAAAGAAGGTGGGAAGTAATGGAACACTGGGGCATAGCACATGTTTATTCATCAAAGAACAATACTATAATTACTGTTACTGATCTCACTGGAGCCGAAACCATAGCCAAGTGTTCTGGCGGTATGGTAGTGGACAGCGACAGAAAAGAGGGCAGCCCGTACGCCGCGATGATGGCTGCTCAGAGGGTTGCGGAGATATGCAAAAGCAAGGGAATTGTAGGCCTTCATATTTATGTGCGGGCTCCTGGAGGACATAAGAGCAAGATACCTGGCCAGGGGGCTCAGGCAGCGATAAGAGCTCTCGCCAGAAGCGGTTTAAGGATAGGTAGAATTGAAGATGTAACTCCAATACCACATGACACCACCAGAAAACCAGGGGGTAAGAGAGGTAGAAGATTATGAAGATAGAGATACTGGAGTCAAAAGGCAATACGATGAGGTTTATACTAAGCAACGCGCCTCTATCACTTGCTAATGCACTAAGAAAAACCCTTTTAACTGAAATTCCTTGTTTAGCTATCCACGAAGTAGACATATTTGAAAACAGCTCTGTGGTCTTTGACGAGTACATTGCTCATAGGTTGGGGCAGATACCACTAATAACTCCAAAAACATATATACAAAGCCCGAGAGAGGTTATTTTTTCTTTGGAGGCAGAAGGCCCGAAAATGGTTTACACGAAGGACTTAAAAAGCTCTGACCCAAAGGTGAAGCCAGTTTATGACAACATGCCTCTTATCCAGTTAGGCAGGGGGCAGAGAATCCGTTTGGAAGCAAAAGCAGTAATAGGTAGAGCAAAAGACCATGCAAAATGGCAGGCATGCATTGTTCATTATATAATGAAACCAGAAATAAAGATAAGGCAGAGCAAGATAAAAGACCCTAAGATCTGTGCACAAGCTTGCCCGAGAAAAATATTGAAAGTGTCAAAGGGCAAATTAGAGGTGACTGATGAAACAAAGTGCATCTCCTGCATGGAGTGCGTAAAAGCTTGTGGAGAGGATGCTATAGAGGTAAAGCACAGCAACAAGGACTTCATATTCACTGTTGAATCGTTTGGGAATATGAAGGTAAAAGAGCTGCTCAATGAAGCATTCAATGTGCTGAGCCAAAAGCTTGATGACTTCAGCAAAGAATTAAAGTCATGCGGGGATGCCGGAGCCAGGTCAAACGGGCAAGGTTGAGGGCCTTGTGGCTTAGTGCCTGCGCGCGTTCAAATCGCGTTCCCCGCATCAACTTTGGTGGTATGAAATGAAAAGAGGTACGACAAATCCGATCAAGAAAGCGCTTATAGTTGAACTGGAAAGGAGCAAAAGACCTGTATGGAAGGTCATAGCTGAAAAGCTGAGAAAACCTAGGAGAAAATCCATAAAAGTAAATCTATGGAAAGTAAATAAGCTTACATCAGATGGAGACACAGTGATAATACCTGGAAAGGTGTTAGGAATGGGAGAGGTAGAACACAACGTTACAGTTGCTGCATTTTCCTTCTCAGAGTCAGCCAGAAAAAAATTAGGCAAAAAGGCAATAACAATAGCCGAATTGCTTAAGAAAAATCCGGAGGGAAAGAACATTAAAATAATACAGTGATGCTCATGAAAGTAATTGATGCTGAAAACGCCGTGCTTGGAAGATTATCCACATATGTTGCTAAAGAAGTGCTGAAAGGAGAGGAGATAAGAATAGTAAATGCTGAGAAAGCGATAGTAACAGGCACAGACAAGAAGAGCATTTTGGAAAGGTATAAACACAAGATGAATCTGAGAAATATCGCCAACCCGAGAAAAAGCCCTAAATTCTCAAGAAGGCCGGACATATTGGTAAGAAAAACTGTATGGGGAATGCTCCCTCACAATAAAAGAGGCAGAGAAGCCTACAAAAGAGTGAAAGTTTACTTAAAAGTGCCAAAAGAATTGGAGAAAAGTGAAAAGAAAAAGATTGCACAGTTTAAAGAGAAAGAAAGAAAGGTAAGAAAAATGACTGTTCTTGAAATTTGCAAGGAACTTGGATGGAGGCCTGCATAATGCCAAAGAAGATGAAAGTTGTAATCACAAAAGGAAGGAAAAAGATGGCGATGGCAAGAGCCAGGGTAAAGAAAGGCTTGAGTTCAATAAAAATAAATGGTAAGTCCTTGGATGTTATAGAACCAAAACTAGCAAGGCTTGTCATAGAAGAGCCATTGATAATTGCAAAAGAGCTTCTTGGAGAAAAGGTCTTAGACTCGCTGGACATAGATGTTAATGTGAGTGGTGGAGGGGTAATGGGCCAAGCATATGCAGTTAGGACTGCCATAGGAAAGGCCTTAGTCCAGTGGACAGGCAGCGAAGATTTAAAGAAAAAATATTTAGAATATGACAGAACGCTTATAATTGATGATGTTCGTGTAAAAGAACCAAAGAAGTACCTTAGGAAAGGTGCTAGGGCAAAACCAACCAAATCATATAGGTGAGAACATGTTAATACCAATACGTTGCTTTTCGTGTGGAAGACCGATTGCCCAACACTGGGAAGTATATAAAAGTAGGATTGAAAAGGGCGAAGATCCTGGCAAGGTACTTGATGACCTTGGAGTGCACAGTTACTGTTGTAGAAGGATGTTCATAGGACATAGAGATATAATGCCGAAGCTCCTAGATTATAGCATATAAGGGGCCATAGGGTAGCCTGGTCCATCCCCCCAGCTTGGGGTGCTGGTAACCCGAGTTCAAAAAGAGGGGCCCCACTCAGGAGAGAGGACCTCTCTTGAAAATCTCGGTGGCCCCATCACGTGATAACTTATGAAGATTGACAAGATAGAGCTTAAGCCTGCATACGACTCCAGAGGAAGACTTACTGTTGAGGCGGTCGTCTACTCTGGTAAAAAATCTGCTTCTGCAAAAAGCCCGCACGGCACCAGCAGTGGCAGCTACGAAGTGGAACACCTCCCAGAAGGGGAAATAAGCATAGCAGAGGCAAAGCGAGCTTTACTTCCACAATTACTGAACAGAGAATTCCAAAAGCAGAGCGATATTGACGAAGCAATGAAGAAAATTGATGGGAGCCAGAACTTGTCTAGGTTTGGAGGTGCAGTCATACTAGCTATCTCCCTCGCTGCAGCAAAGTTGGCAGCAAAATTGGAAAAAAAGCAGTTGTTTGAGTACCTCAGTGACTCTGAGCAATATGCGATGCCATACCCTCTTGGCAAGTGTATAGGTGGTGGGGTTCATGGCAGAAAAAATTCTCCAGAGATACAGGAATTTCTCGTGCTGCCTCTTGGAGCAAAGAACATAAGGGAAGCTATAAGTATCAACAATGACGTTCATAAGAAGACGCTTGAAGAGATATTGAAAAGGTATCCAAAATTTGACAAAAAGCTTGATTTTGAGGGTGGTTGGAATCCCCCCATTAGCAATGAAGAGGCCCTTGATGTACTAACAGCCGCTGTTGAGCAGATTTCGGATGAAAGAAATGCGGACATTAGAATTGGCATTGATATGGCAGCTAGTGAATATTTCAATGGCAGGTATTATGTATACAAAAGAGAGAAACAAGAATTTAATAAAAAGGAGCAGTTTGAGTATGTAAGCAAGCTGATAAAGGATTACAAGCTGTTTTATGTTGAGGACCCTTTTGAGGAGAATGACTTCAAAAATCATGCAAAACTGTCAAGGAAATTTAGAAATACTTTAATAGTGGGAGATGACCTGTTTACAACAAACAGCAAGAGATTAAGAGAAGGCATAAAGGAAAAGGCTTGCAATGGCATCATAATAAAACCAAACCAAATAGGCACTGTTACTGACACATACAAAACAGTTAAACTGGCAAAAAAACATTCATATGTTCCTGTCATATCACATAGGTCTGGTGAAACCGATGATGCTAGTATATCTCACATGGCAGTTGCTTGGAATATCCCAATAATCAAAATAGGGATTTTAGGAAGAGAAAGGATTGTCAAATTAAAAGAATTGGTGGAGATTGATAGATACCTTAAAAAGGTGGGGATGAATAATATTTACTTAAAAAATTGAAGGCCCCTCTTGCTTTTTGAAGGGGTAGAGAGGTGAAAAATATGGTTGAAAAAAACGAAGAACTCTTGGTGCCGGTAGAAAAGTACCTGGAAACAGGTGCACATATTGGCAGCAAATATCGCTCTGGTGATATGAAGAAGTTTATTTACAAGTGCAGAAACGACGGTCTCTGTGTGCTGGACATAACAACACTTGACAGAAGGATAAGAATAGCTGCTAATTTCATATCTCAGTACCCGCCAGAGAAGGTCTTGGTTGTTGCTGGGAGAACCTATGCACAGAAACCTGCCAAAAAGTTCTCAGAGCTTGTTGGCACGAAATGTGTTGTAGGGAGGTTTGTTCCAGGAACATTAACAAACCCAAACAACGAAAATTTTATTGAACCAGAGCTTGTTTTCGTTGGAGACCCTCCAGTAGACAGGCAGGCAATAAAAGAAGCAGTCAAAGCAAGAGTGCCCGTAATAAGCCTATGTGATACAAGCAACAGCTTAAAAAACATAGATCTGGTAATTCCAATGAACAATAAAGGAAAGAAAGCACTGGCTTTAGTTTATTGGTTGCTTGCCAGAGAGGTTTTGCTAAAAAGAGGGAATATAAAAAGCTATAAAGAGTTTAATTATAAGATAGAGGACTTTATGTCTGGATATGAGGATAGAGGTGAGAAGAAGGTCAGAGGGCGTAGAAAATGAAACGCTTTCCAGCTGTAGCAGGCCAGTTTTATCCCCATGATGCTGCTGAGCTGGAGGCTTTTGTAAGGAAAGTGATGGAGCAGGCGTTTGTAGAAGCACGGGAGAGACCAGTAGCTCTTATATCTCCACATGCAGGTTATATCTACTCTGGACAGACTGCAGCATATTCATATAAATTGCTCTCTGCGTTTGATTTTAAAAACGCCATAATTATATCCCCAAACCATACAGGGCTTGGAGTTCCTGTTTCTATATTTCCAGAGGGAGAGTGGATAACCCCCTTGGGAAGCCTGAAGGTAAATGAGGAGATAGCAAAGAAAATCGCTTCCTCATTTAAGGCAGATGTGGAAGCACACCTTATGGAGCATGCCGTTGAGGTTCAGCTTCCATTCCTGCAGGCCATCAGGAAAGATGTAAAAATAGTCCCAATTACAGTAATGGACCAATCTCTTGATACAATGAAAGAATTGGGAAAAGTGCTTGCCAGTTGCCTAAACCCGAAAACAGATATTGTGATAGCAAGCACTGACTTCTCGCATTATATCCCTGATGATGAGGCCAGAGAAAGGGACTCAAAAGCAATATCAGCGATAGAGAGGCTTGATGAAGACTTACTCTATGAATACCTGAAAAAATATGATATTTCTATGTGTGGCTATGGTGGCGTTGCAGCAGCAATGCTTTATGCAAAGGAGAAGAACGCCAAAAAGGCCAAGTTGCTTTATTACGACACATCTGCAACTGCTTCGGGGGATAAATCAGCTGTTGTGGGATACGCTGCCATGTATATGTATTAGAAGAGCTATGGCTAAAAAGGGATGTAAAATGAAGGACATAATATTAAAGCACGCACTAAGAAATGCCGTGCTGCACGGGGGTAAGGCCAATGTCAACGCTGTTCTCAATAAGGTCTTGGGAGAGCTTGAAAAAAAAGACATAGCACAGGTAGGCAAGCAAGTGAAAAAGGTTGTTGAAGAAGTAAACAGAATGTCTGTTAAAGAGCAAAGGGAAAAACTTTTGGAGATGTGGCCCAATGCTCTTGAGAAGAAGGTTGAGGATAAGAAAGCTTTGAAACCGCTCCCAGGAGACACGAGCCATGTTGTGCTCAGGATAGCTCCAAATCCAAACGCTCCTCTTCATCTCGGAGCATCAAGGGGCGTAGTGATAAATGGAGAATATGCAAAGCTTTACAATGGGAAATTTATCTTAAGGCTTGATGACACAGACCCCTCTATAAAAAAACCGCTGCCTGAAGCATATGAATGGATTCCAGAAGATGTCAGGTGGCTCGGCTATAACGATTTTGAACTTGTTATAGCAAGCGATAGGATGGAGATATATTATGAATATGCAGAGAAGCTTATTGATATTGGGGGAGCATATACCTGTACCTGCCCAAGAGAGCGCTTTGCTGAGTATAAGAGAAAAGGCATTGAATGCCCTTGCAGAAAGAAAGAAAAAGAGCAGGTAATAAAAGAATGGAAAGACATGCTTGCAGGGAAATATAAAGAAGGGGAGATTGTGCTAAGAGTAAAAACAGACATGAAGCATAAAAATCCAGGCCTGCGGGATTGGGTTGCATTTAGAATAAAGAAAGGTGAACATCCGAGGCAGGGAAACAAGTACATTGTGTGGCCTATGCTTGATTTTCAGTCAGCGATAGATGACCACTTACTAGGAATAAGCCATATCATAAGGGGAAAGGACCTAATGCACTCAACATTTAAGCAGAAATTGCTCTATGAAAAATTTGGATGGACGTATCCGACAACCTTGTATTGGGGAAGAGTCAAGATTCACGAATTCGGCAAAGTCTCTAGTTCTGAAATAAGAAAAGGCATTGAAGAGGGAAAATATAGTGGCTGGGATGACCCACGCTTGCCCACATTGAGAGCGCTAAGAAAGAGAGGCATAAAAGCAGAGGCCATAAGGGAATTCTGGCTTGATATAGGTCTCAGCGAGAGGGACATATCAGCGTCAATGCAGATACTTGAAGCTATAAACCGAAAATATAATAAATGAATATGTAGAGAATATATGCAAAGCTCATTCTTATGAATGAGAATATGCCAATGAAACGGAGGTGTATTCGACATGACGGCAGTATATGTTAAGTTTGAAGTTCCAAAAGAGATGCAAAATAAAGTTTACGAGGCTGTTGAAAAAGCACGAGATACGGGAAAAATAAGAAAAGGTGTCAATGAAACTACAAAAGCGATTGAAAGAGGCACAGCTAAATTAGTTGTCATAGCTGGTGATGTTGAACCACCAGAGATTGTTGCACATCTGCCTCTGCTTAGTGAGGAAAAAAAGGTTGATTACATCTATGTTGACAGTAAGAAGGAGTTAGGCATGGCCTGCGGCCTTCCTGTTGCCACATCTGCAATGGCGATTGTTGAGGCAGGGGATGCAAAAGAACTAATTAAAGAGATAAACAAATTTCTGAGCAGCGTGAGAAAACAGGGTGAGAAGAGTGGAGAATGAGGGCGTTGCCGCGCAAGTTGTTGAGATAATAGGAAAAACAGGAGTATATGGAGAGATACATCAGGTAATGGTTAAACTTTTGGAGGGCAGAGACAAGGGAAGAATTATGAGAAGGAATGTAAAAGGTTCTGTTAGGGTTGGTGATGTCCTAATATTACTTAACCCAGAAACAGAAGCAAAACCAATAAAGGCGAGGTAATCACATGGTCAAGTGTAGCTTTTGTGGAAAGGAGATTCCAAAAGGTACTGGAAAGATATACGTTCTAAAAGATGGAACTGCATATTATTATTGTTCTTCGAAATGCGAAAGGAATCACTTGAAATTGAAAAGAAAACCTGCGAAAACGACATGGGTAAAGAAAGCTAAAAAGGAGGGCAAAGAGTGATTGAAAGAACCTTCGTGCTCATAAAACCAGACGCAGTGCAAAGAGGAATTGTTGGCCAAATAATAGAGCGCTTTGAAAGGGTTGGTTTAAGGATAGCTGCCCTAAAACTTGTATGGCCTACAAAAGAGATAGTTGATGAACACTATCCAAATGTAGAACAGTGGTTGAGAAGCGTTGGTGAAAAAGCATTAAAAGGTTACGAAAAACAGGGAAAGAAAGTTGAAGAAGACCCAATAGAAATAGGTAAGAGGGTTAAGAGGATGCTTTTGGATTACTTGACATCTGGACCTGTTATTGCAATGGTGCTTGAAGGAAATCACGCTGTAAAGCTTGTAAGGAAGATAGTTGGCCCAACAGAGCCTCTTGAGGCTCCTCCTGGCACAATAAGAGGAGATTTTACAAAGGACAGTTACGTCAGTGCTGACACGCTTGGCCGTTCTGTGAGGAATATTATTCATGCGTCTGACTCAAGGAAAGAGGCAGAAAGAGAGATAAGAATTTGGTTTTCAGAGAGCGAGATAATAGATTATGAAAGACCAGATATTTACGTCATACTCGGCAAAGATTATAAAAAGTTGAAAAAAGAATAGAATATTAGTAAAAAGGCCCTCGGCCAAAACTGAGGGAACTAATTTTTCCCTCTCAAACAGGTGTAGATATGCCTATAAGAAGCCCAATAATATGTGTCTTGGGACATGTAGACCATGGAAAAACCATGATATTGGATAGGATTAGAGGCACTGCCATAACTGCAAAAGAGGCAGGAGGCATAACCCAGCACGTGGGGGCTTCGTTTATACCAAAGGCTGTTATTGAAAGTAAGTGCAAGGACCTATTAGAACAGTATAAGTTCAAGCTGAGAATACCTGGCCTGCTTTTTATAGACACGCCGGGCCATGAAGCTTTTACCACATTAAGGAAAAGAGGCGGAAGCATTGCAGATTTGGCTGTTTTGGTCATAGACATAAGCCAAGGCATACAACCTCAAACAATAGAAAGCATAGATATCCTCCGTTCCTATAAGACTCCCTTTGTAGTCGCTGCCAATAAGATTGACTTAATAGATGGATGGGAAGCCCACGAAAATGCCTGCTTTATGAAAAGTTTCCAAAAGCAAAGGGATTTTGTGAAGGAAAACCTTGACAAAAAGATTTACGAAATAATCGGGCAGCTTGGAGAAAGGAATTTTGACTCAGAGAGGTTTGACAGGGTGAAGGATGTCACGAAGGAGGTGCTCATAATCCCAGTAAGTGCGAAGACAGGTGAAGGTATAAAAGAGCTGTTGATGTTCCTGGCTGCCTTGTCTCAAAAATTCATAAAAGACAGATTAGAGATATCACCTGAATCTGCCGCAAAAGGCACTGTTCTTGAGATAAAGGAAGTGAAAGGCCTTGGAACAACAGCTGATGCTATAATATACGATGGGTGCATAAGGGAAGGAGACACGGTGGCCATGGCCTCGATTGATGATGTCGTGATCACAAAGATAAGGGCATTGCTTGAACCAGCACCCCTTGAAGAAATAAGAGACAGTAGCAGAAAATTTAAGCGTGTGGCAATGGTTGTGGCTGCTGCGGGTGTTAAGATTGCTGCGCCAAATCTTGAAAAGGTGGTTGCAGGCAGTCCTTTAAGAGTCGTAAAGGAGAATATAGATGAGATTGTTGACGAAATAAGAAAGGAGATTTCTTCAGTGATTGTGAATGAGGAGGGCGAGGGAGTAATTGCAAGAGCAGATACACTAGGCAGCCTGGAGGCCATGATAAATCTGTTTTCAAAGGAAGGAATCCCCATATCAAGTGCCAATATAGGAATGCTCACTAAACTTGACTTAACGAAGGCAGAAACGATGAGGCAAAAAAACAGATACTTGGGTGTCCTTTTTGCTTTTAACGTGGCTGTACCCCGTGAGATAGAAGAAGAGGCAAAAAAACAGGGCATTAAAATCTTCTGCTCTGATGTTATTTATAAATTAATAGAGGACTATAAAGAGTGGTTGAAAGAGGAGAGAGAGAAAGAAAAGATGGAGAGACTAAAAAAATATATACTGCCTGCGAAGATTAAAGTATTGCCTGGCTTTATATTCAGAGCAAGTAAGCCAGCTATTGTCGGTATCGAAGTGCTTGAAGGCACGATAAGGCCCCAGTATCCCCTCATGAACGCAGAGGGAAAGGAGATAGGAGTTATACGGGCAATCCAGGAAAAAAATCAGAGCATAAGCATGGCTGAGAAAGGAGATAAAGTAGCAGTATCTATTGACGGTGCTGTTGTAGGCAGAAATCTTTATGAAAATGATGTTCTTTTCACGTCTGTCCCGGTAAAACAGCTCTATGAGCTGAGGGATAAGATAGGAAACAAAGATCTTATTGACGAAATAATCAGAATTCAAGAGGTGAAGAAACGATGAAAGTAGTGATAGCAGACCCCAAAAGTGGAAAATCTTATCAAATTGAGATCGATGAAAACAAGGCAAAGCCAATATATGGTATGAAAATAGGCGACGAATTAGATGGGGCTTTACTGGGCCTCACAGGATACAAACTGGAAATAACAGGAGGCAGTGACAAAGATGGCTTTCCAATGAGGAGAGGATTTCATGGCAGTGGAAGAAAGAGCTTGCTTATATCAGCAGGGCCGGGTATTAGAGCCAAAGGTAAAAAATTAAAGAAGACCGTGAGGGGAGAAAAGGTAGCAGAAGACATTGCTCAATTGAATGTCAAGGTAAAGACATATGGAAGCAAAGATATAAAAGAGCTGCTTGGCATAGAAGAGAAAAAGGAGAGTAAAGAATGAAAGCTGTTCAATCTGAAATAAATATAGGTGTCGTTGGGCACGTGGACCACGGAAAAACTAGCTTAGTCAAGAGCATAACTGGCGAGTGGGCAGATAGACATAGCGAGGAAATAAAAAGAGGCATTACCATACGCCTTGGTTATGCAGATGCAGACATCTATGAATGCAAAGTCAAAGGCAAAAAACAGTATATTCTTAGCAATAAATGTCCTGATGGAAGCAAAGCCACATTTGTCAGGCGGATAAGCTTTGTTGATTGCCCTGGTCATGAAAATCTGATGTCTGTAACACTGTCTGGCGCTTCTCTCATGGATGCAGCAATACTTGTTATAGCAGCGAACGAGGAATGTCCAAGGCCCCAAACACAGGAGCACTTGTCTGCTCTGGAGATAGCAGGAATAAAGCACATTATAGTAGTCCAAAACAAAATAGACCTGGTTGATAAAAAAGAAGCCATGCAGAATTACAGGCAAATAAAGCAATTCGTGAAGGGCACAATAGCAGAAAACGCAGCAATAATTCCTGTGAGTGCAAATTACAATGTCAACATAGATGCAGTTATTGACGCAATTCAAAGGTATTTTCCAACACCAAAGAGAGACGCAAGTAAAGCGCTTAGAATGTACGTGGCAAGGTCTTTTGACGTTAACAGGCCAAAATCAAACATAGAAGAGCTAGTCGGTGGCGTGCTCGGAGGAACAATAGCGCAAGGGGTGCTGAAAATTGGTGATGAAATAGAAATAAAGCCAGGCATAAAGCTTGGTGATGAATACAAAGCATTAAAAACAAAGGTTGTCAGCTTGTCTGCAAGCAAAGGAAAACTGACAGAGGCCAAGCCAGGAGGCCTTATAGGAGTGGCCACTACATTGGACCCAGCTCTAACAAAGAGTGACAACCTAGTTGGCAATGTTGTTGGCAAAATAGGAGAACTGCCAGATGTCTTATATGACATAAATGTGGAGGTTCATTTCCTTGATAGGGTTGTTGAGAAGATTGAAAAGAAAATTGAAGAGAACGAAGTGGTCGTGGTAAATGCCGGAACCACCACAACAGTTGGCACTGTGCTGCAGAAAAAAGGGAATGAAGCGAGAATAAGGCTGAAAAAGCCGCTGTGCATTGAAAAGGGGCATAAGGTTGCCATATCTCAGCGTTTCCGAAACAGATGGTCGTTAACAAGCTATGGAGTAATAAAATGAAGGTAATATTAGATAGTAATTGTTTAATGATGCTAACAGAATTCAAAATAAATATATATGATGAAATAAAAAAACTAATACCAGATGCAGAATTTATCACATCCGCTGAAGTTGTTGCTGAGCTGGAAAAGATAAATAACTTGCACGCCAAAGTGGCTCTTAGCTCCATTTCATCAGAAGAAGTGCGCATAGAAAAAATGGGAAGACCTGTTGATGATGCTCTAATAAAATACGCAAAGGAAAACAACGCTGTGCTTTGCAGCAATGATAAAGAGCTGAGAAGGAAAGCTCTTAAAAGAGGTGTGCCTGTTATATTTATGAGAGCAAAGAAAAAATTGGATATAATAAGACCCTAACGGAGGTTTATAGTATGTACCAGATAGTAACTATTAAAGACACCATAAGAATTCCTCCAAAGCTGTTTTCAGATTCTTTGGAGAAGTCCGCCCTTGAAGCGTTAAAGCAGCAGTATGAAGGGAAGATTGACAAAGACCTGGGGGTTGTTATCTCTGTCATGAACCCAAGAGAAATAAGTGATGGAATAATAATCCCTGGTGATGAGGCTGCTTATCACCACCTTGTATTTGATGCATTGGTATTCACACCCGAAATGCATGAGGTGATCAGGGGAAAGGTTATAGACATAACTGAATTCGGAGCATTTGTAAGGTTTGGGCCAATAGAGGGCCTGACACATATAAGCCAGATAACAGATGACTTCATGAGCTACAACGAGAAAAATGCGGTTCTCGCAGGTAAGGAAAGCAGGAGAGTATTAAAAAAGGAGGATGTAGTAACGGCCAGAATAATTGCTATAAGTCTCAAGAATACTGTGGCTGACAGCAAAATAAACCTCACGATGAGACAAAAGGGTCTTGGAAAAGAGGAGTGGCTTGAAGAAAAGAAAAAGGGAAAGAAAGCCGGAAAGTAGAGGGTGTTGTTGTGGTGGAGAAAGCGTGTAAAAACTGTGGAATGATAGTAGAGGGAGACATTTGTCCTGTTTGCAAAAGCTCTGAGCTAACAAGCAACTGGAAAGGTCTTATTATTGTTTTCAATCCTGAAAAATCAGAGATAGCTAAAAAGCTGGAAATAAAAGTTCCTGGAAAATACGCTCTGAAAATAGGAAAATAGAGGTGTCTTAAAATGGATATTGAAGTTATTGAAGAGAGAAAAAACCCGCTTTTGGAAAGAAAAGAACTAGAGATATTAGCCAAGGCCTTTAGCAGTACCCCCTCCAGAAAAGAGCTTATTGATTTAATCAGTGCAAAGTTGGGAATTGGCAAAGATTTAGTTGTCATAAGAAAGATAGAGCAGGGCTTTGGAATGCAGAAGGCGAGAGTGGTTGCAAGGGTTTACGACAATCCAGACGCATTAAGGAGATATGAGGCCGAGCACATAATAAAGAGAGGCCAGAAAGAAGAGAAGAAGGAGGTTGAGGAAGGTGGCAAAGGAGAAGAAAGTAAAGAAGAGCCCGCTTAAATCCACTGCGTATAAAATAGAGAATGGCAAGTTAGTCAGAACTAAACTGTCCTGCCCAAAGTGTGGCAGTGCTGTATTTCTGGCAGAGCATAAGGATAGATACCACTGTGGAAGATGTGGTTACTCAAGGTGGAAAAAATAATGAACCTGTCCTTAATCCTGTATTCTCTTATGGTTTTAATTGTCCTGCATAGTATTGGCAGGCAAAAAAGCATCAACTCCTACTTGAAAAAAATGGGTTTTGCTGGCACAAAGTTAGTAAGAGAGATCAAATACACGGTTCTGCTACTTTTCCTGATGTTTACTGTGACAATCATAACAGGTATAATACTGTTTAATTTTGGCTTTTCGTCTGATATGAATAAGGTTCAGACATATATAACCGCCTTTAACCTGATTGATGTGCTTGTGGTTATGGGTGTTGCTTCTTTTGTTGAGGAAATCTTTTTTAGAGGTTTTCTGCAAAGAAAGACAAATATACTTGTAGCAAGCTTCATATTTGCCTATTTTCATATAGTATATTCATCTTTTTCAGAGCTCATTATGGCTTTTTTTCTGGGATTAATACTCGGCTGGGGCTTTGAGAAGAGCAAAAACCTGTTTTCTCCTATATTGGCACATTACCTTTATAACCTGATAACTGTGGCTATAATGTTCGCGGGGGTTTCCTCATGAGGGTCATGGGGATAGAGAGCACTGCACATACTTTTGGCGTGGGCATTGTAGAAAACGGCAAAATAATAGCTAACGAAAGGGACATGTACTTGTCTGAGAAGGGCGGCATAGTTCCTACAGAGGCAGCAGAACACCACCGCAAGCTTGCGAATGAAGTAATGCGAAGGGCTTTGTCAAGGGCAGGCCTATCATTGGAGGACATAGACCTTGTAGGCTTATCTGTTGGTCCTGGATTGCCCCCCTGCCTGAAAGCTGGTCTGGACTTTGCCAAATCCATTTCTGACAGCATAGTAGAGGTTAATCACTGTGTAGCGCACATAGAAATAGGCAGGTTCGTTGGAAAGCTAAAAGACCCCTTAACTGTATACGTGAGTGGAGGAAACACACAGATAATAGCGTATGCAGGCGGAAGGTATAGAATATTCGGAGAAACGCTAGATATAGGTCTTGGGAACGCTTATGACAAATTTGCCCGCAGCATTGGTCTCCCAATGCCAGGGGGGCCGAAAGTAGAGGAGCTTGCTAAAAAAGGAAAATATAAAGAGCTGCCGTATACTGTTAAGGGAATGTCACTTGTTTACGCTGGCCTTGTTACAGCTGCTGAAAAGCTCGCCAAGAGATATAGGATAGAAGATGCTTGCTATTCATTTCAGGAAACGGCCCTTTCGATGCTGGCAGAAGTGAGTGAGAGAGCGCTTGCACATACTAAAAAAAGAGAGTTGCTTTTGACAGGAGGAGTAGCTGCAAACAAGAGGCTCAGAGAGATTATGAAAGCAGTTGCCGAGGAACATGGGGCTTCGTTTTATGTGCCTGATAGAGAGTATTGTGGGGACAACGGGGCAATGATAGCTATAACAGCTTCTTTAATAGGTAAGGCAAAAAAGTCCGAAGATGTTGATATAAAGCCCAACTGGAGAGCTGACGATGTAGAGGTTTTATGGATAAAAAAATAAAGGGTGAGCCTTCTGCGGAGGACGGCTCACGCCCAAATAGACCTGCCTGCGACATCTATTTTCAATGAAGTGAAACCTTTTCTAACGAAAGCATAGGATACTGAAGAACCTTTTAAAGCCTCTACAATGTCCTTAAGCGTCATGTCCTTTATATCTGCCATAACACCACCTTTCTCTTTAAGAAATAGCGTTTATATAGGGATTATGAGAAGCGCTGTCGCATGTCAGGTAATCAAAGCCCTTTAAAGAAAATACGTGTGGATTTCCCTTTGAAGCCTTCTCCAGTGGGTCTTAACTCAAATATGCCCTTCTTCTGAAGTTTCTTTAATAACCTCTCAACAGTTCTCTGGCTCTTACTTCCTCCTGCATTTACGTAAATCTCGTATATATTCCCAGATATCTCTCCTGAGTGTTTTCTTACGATCTCCACCAATAGTCTTTCATCTTCGCTCAGTTCTGATATATCTCTTTTTTGGAAGTGCTTTAACTTTTCAGCGGCCTTTTCGCAGTGCCTTCTCTCAACACGCCTTGAGGCCTCCTGTTCTGCTATGAGGCCACTCTCCTTCAGCAGAAAAATGCCAACCCTTAAATCTGAAAGCTCTGCTGTCTTCTCAACAACGAGGTCAATGGCCTCATCAGTCCAGACACCCTCATAAAAAGCGTACTTTATTCTTTCTCTTATTATATCCATTATCTCCTCCTTGCTGTATGCTTCAAAATGCATTTCTTCTGGTATCATCCTGCTTCTTATCCTAGAGTCAAGTCTCGAAAGCCAGTAGCTGTCATTTGTTATAAGTATCACGCTTCTCTTTGGAAAGTCTTCAAGGATATAGTACAAAAAATCATAGTCTGCTGCCTTGTCAATCTCATCAAATACAAAAACACATGCGTCTTTAGTAATCTTTTTTATCTTCCTAAGCAGGTCTTCTGATGAAAGATTCATTGTGAACTTAAAACCCAATTGCTCTGCCATTTCTGTCAGTATCTTATGAGATGAGCTTGTTTTCCAGCAGTTAACGTAAACGTGAGGCAAGTCATAAGATTCCTCCAAATCCTGTAGCACTCTTTTAACGCAGGCTGTTTTCCCAACGCCCGGCCCACCAGTTATAAGAAGATTCCTGCCATTATATCCTTTCAATAGAGGAGCTATGCAATCAGCTATGTATTTTTGCTGCTCTTCCCTATGAGGCAAAAGTTTTGGTACAAAATCAGGGTCAAGACTCTCTATATTGGAAAAGATGCTCTCTTCACTGAGCAAAGGTCTATCAAAAAGGCCCATATTAGTATTGTATTGAAAATATGCTAAAAAGCTAACGCTTTTTAGACATACTGTTATCCTGTTGAAATATGCTAAAAAGCTAACGCTTTTGAGCTTATCGTAATCACACCAAGATGCGTGGTTTTTTGAACTCTATGTCTGAGACCATAAGATAGGATAGGAACAGATAGACTATGGCAAGCAACAGATTTGCAATGAAACCGCTACAATAATAAACGATGATGAAAACAGACATAGAAGCAAAAAATGCAGCAACTGGAACTGCCAAACCAATGTAAACGCCTTTCTTATGTGGATAATCTCTCTCAAATAGCTTCATTATGTCAAACCTGGCTAACCTCAATATGCCTGCTGTCAAAAATACAAAGGCAACAATTAAGCGTATAAATATGTGAAGCGAAGAAAAAAGATAAAAGAAAAAGGCAGGTGCCACAGCGAAAGAGACAACATCAGACAGTGAATCCAAATCAACACCAAACCTTGAACTCTGTTTCATATACCTGGCTAATTTTCCGTCAAGAGAGTCGAAGAAAATGGCCAATATCACAAGAACAAAGCTGTAAGTAAATATTCCTTTAAACGCAAAGAAAATAGCAGAAAAACCGAAACATGCATTGATTATACTAAAAACATCTGCTAATTTTAAGAAATGATATATCTTATATGAATACATAATCACACCTTATCGCGTAGGAAGCGTAAAGCTGAAACAGCTGCTTTAGCTCCATCACCAACAGCTTGTGCTATTTGCAATATGCCTCCTGTGCAGTCACCAGCAGCAAAAACGCCATCAACATTCGTTGCGCAGTTCTTGTCCACCTTTATGAAATTACCGTCTAAGTCCAATGACAGGTCAAGGGCCATATTTATCGAAGCTGCCTGCCCTGTTGCTATGAACAGCCCATCTACCTCTTCCTCACCATCTTCTGTGATTACATGTGTCAGCATTGGCTGCCCCTTCAAGGCAGTTATCCTCTTTTTCTCAACCTCAATGTTGTGCTTGTGGAGCTTGCCAAGAAGGTTCTTGTCTATCTCTATTTCCAAGCCGTTGCTGTATATCTTTACATTAGGAGTATAGTGCAACAGCTCTAGAGCCTCTGATGCTGCATGGTTTCCATTTCCAACTACGATTACCTTTTTGTCTCTGAAAAAATAACCATCACAGGCAGCACATGAAGAAAGACCCTTACCCTTGTATTTGTCCTCATCCTTCACCACCCGCCTTCTCTTTGGAAGACCTACTGCAATTATAAGCGCCTTTGATACAAAGTGCTTGCCAGAAGCAGTCTCAACATCAAAAGGGCCTTTACCAGACACCCTGATTACCTCATCTTCCAAGAATTCTGTGTCAAATTTCCTGGCATGCGCATATGCCTTGTCTATAAATTCCCTACCCGTTATTGAGGCAAAGCCCAAATAGTTTTCTACAACGTAATCTCCATATATCCTTGACTTCTTTGGAAAACCTATTAGCAGAGACCTGTATTTAGACCTGCCAACGTAAACAGCGGCCGACAGAGCTGCTGGGCCTCCACCTATGATAATGATATCATAATTATTTTCCATGCGAGCCACCTACTAATTTGAAGAAGGCCTGTTTTAAGTTTCTTGCTTTTGCTTTTCTCATAATTTGTTTGCTGTTTCCCACTGCTACAATCTCTCCTTTATCTATAAACAAGATTTTATCACAAAGCTGTGCAGCTTCGCCTATGATATGCGTTGAAAAAATCACTGTTTTTCCCTGGGCCTTCAAACTTTTAACGATTTCTAACATTTTCTTTGAGAGAAGAGGGTCCAAACCAGTTGTCAGCTCATCAAATATCACAAGCTCTGGGTTGTGAATAAGCGTGTTGGCTATGGCCACTCTTCGCCTCTGCCCCTTGCTCATATTCCTTATAAGCTTTTTGCTGTTTTCCAACTCAACAAGGTTTAGCACTCTTTTTATCATGTTATCGTTTGCTTTTATGTCATATAACTCTGCTGTAAACTTCAAGTGTTCGTAAGCTGTCATATCACCGTATAAAAAATCTTCCTCTGGCAGGTACCCGACTAATCTCTTTACCTCTATGTTGTTTTCAACAGTATTCAAGCCGTTGACAAAACAAGAGCCAGAACTGGGATAGATAATGCCTGAGATTATTTTCAGCGTGGTTGTCTTTCCAGCCCCATTCGGCCCTATTATCCCTAGAATCTCATTTTGCCTGACATCAAAACTAACAGAGCGTAGAGCATAAAAAGAATCATACTTTTTGCTTACTTTACGCAGAGAAACAAATGAAGGCAGTGCAACAACCATGTTAATATAATGAATTGTTGTTATATAAAAACATATGAATGTCGTGATAAGCCTGGCCAAGTATGAAATAAAACAATACCTCAGGGCAAGGTCTGATTTTCTGTTAATTGCAATTCTTGTTGCTGGGGCATTTATAGCCCTGTTTTTACCAATGAGGGAGGCAAGCGAGCTGCCGAGCAGCATCTCTATGTATAAGATAGGACACTGGCAGGAGCATCCCATAATAGACATTGCAAAGAAATCTAGTGTTTTAAGTTTTGAGAAATTCAACGGCTTTGACAAAATGTACTCTGCATTGGCAGAAGGTCGCTTAGATGCTACGATTGAGATAAACGGAGGCAATACTCTTATTGTATACACTCATAAGTTGAAATCAAAGAATGCAGCAGGTAGGCTTGAGCAGACGCTCAAATCAGTAATGCCTGTTTACCTTGCAGAAGAAGCACAGAGGATGCCGAAATATAGGGGCATAATATTTCCCATAGCATTGAGAATCGTTGAGGAAAGAATAGATTACTCTAAGACACTGCAGAGAAGCTTTCAGAAACCCAGAGAAGAACTGCAAAAGGAAGCGAGCGAGAAAAAAATAGAGGCAAAATCATATGAGGAAAAGGTCGAATTGAAAAACGTAAATAAAAGCAAGGCAAGAGAAAGTGAGATTGCAACCAAAACAATTGCAGAAGAGCAGAACTATATTTTACCCTCACAGATAGAGATTGCCTTTCCTTTTATGGATACTCTTAGGAATATCCTTATTATAGGACCTGCTGTGATGTTTTCAATGCTTCTAACATTGAGCTTGATGGGAGAAAAAATGACTAAATCCCTTCACAATCTTTTTGAGGCCCCGCTAAAACGCTGGCAGATTTTGCTCGGCAAATCTTTGCCTTATCTGCTTCTAATGCTTGCGATGAGCCTTCTTTATTCTTTTATCTATGCCAGCGGTGTGGATGCTATGAAAATTTTCTTTATAATCTCCTCAATATCCTTGCTCTCCTTTTCCCTATCTGTATTTACTGCGATTATATCTCGCAATTACAGGGACATTACGTCTATAGGCAGCTTCTCAGTTTTTCTGTTTCTCTTTTTGCTTGTGATACCTGGTGTCTTCACAGGCATAAACGCACTTGCTTATATCTCACCCTTAAACAACATCACAAATATAGAAAATGGCGCTCCTGTTGGTATCATAGACATATGTCTTTCACTTCTCCCATATCTGATGATGTCTCTGGCTCTGGTTTTCGCCTCTTACGTCTTATTTGACGAAGAGAACATATTATACCCAAAGCGATTGAAGGCAATATTAAGAACATTTTTTGACAGGGTCTGGCATGATTTCGGAGAGAGAACATGGCTGTACTTATTTACAATGGTTCTCTTCTCTGTTCCCATTGTTTTCATTATAGAAAACCTTATGGCTTATTTGCTGTTGCCGATTAGCATCGTTTTTCCTGTTTTTTTAATACTGTGCTTTGCATTAATAGAGGAAATTATAAAGACGCTTCCAATCTATTTCTTTAAGAATAAAAACAAGGTGGGGATATTAACATATTCTCTGTCAGTTGGCCTTGCTTTCTTCATTGGAGAAAAAGCGATGAATTTGTATCTTATAACAAAGGTTTATAGTCTCTTCGCCAATGTCTTTTCCTTTTTTATAATTAAAAATCTGCTTACTACATGTGCTGTTCACATTCTTGGTGCTTTTATAGTTATATCCTGCTTTAAGCTGCTAAAAAAGAACTGGTCTTTCATCCTTGGGATAGCCCTGTCATCTGGATTACATGCAATATATAACATTATGATAAGTATGGGTGTCTTTATATGATTCCAATAACGAAAAGGGAGCTGAAAGCAATAAGCAGGGAAAAAAGCTTTATACTGCTGATTGTGATAGAATTGCTTTTGCTTCTCTCATCTAACTTATTCAGTGTGGGTTATTTACTTATCTCTAGTCCTGAGGAAAAAACTGTTGATTTTTCATCGCTTGTCAGTGTTGCTGTTGTTAGCAGAACGCCTTTTCCCTTTCAGAAGGTCATGGAGAGGACTAGTCTTGCTCTAATATTTTACGATGACTTTGCGAGAGCTCATGGTGACTTTTTAAATGGAAAAATTGATGCTATATTGTTTGGAGATATCACATTGAGCAATAAGACAGACACACTAACGCTCTACTTGCCAAAAAATAATCCGAAAATCAACCTAATAAAGATGGAGATAAAAGACCTGCTCCAAAACCTAGAGGAGATTGTAAGGACTGATAAGAAAAAAGCCCTGTCTCCTGCATTGACCTTGGTAAACATTGAAAACAGTGTTCCTTTCAATCCCGCTTCAGAAGTATATTTCATATTTACGCTTCCCCTGCTTTTGTTCTTGCCTTCATTAATCTCAGGCAGCCTGATAATAGACAACATAACAGAGGAATTTGAAAAGAAAACAATAATTAACCTGAAAAAAGCCCCCTTGACAAATATGGAAATAGTATTACAGAAGCTTTTAGCGGTTGTGATAATAGCTCTGCTGCAGTGTATCGCCTGGCTTATAATCATCGGGGCCACACAAGTAAAGGTTGAAAACGTCTTTTGGATTGTCTTATTGTTCTCTCTTTACGCGCTCTTCTTCTGTGTGTTGGCTGCCTCAATAACTTTGAAATTAAAGTCTCAGAAGCTTTCTCAAACTATATTTACTGTGATCTCTCTATTTGCCTTAGCTACTTTTTCTCCAGTAATAAGCAAAATAAAACTCTTAGTAGACCTATCGCCTGCTCACTTGATGACAGCTCTCGCTACTGGCTGTAATCTAAATACAGTACTGCCAGGCTTCCTGCTATTATTCGTTTTGCTTTTTGCTTCCTCTTTTGCACTCCACTATTCAGTGAAAGAATTAGATAGGATATAAACTAAGGAAAACATAAGAAATAGCCCAAAAATAAAAGGCTATTGGTTTATGGGAATAACTTAACGTACTTTCCTAGATATGACGGTGGTGTCCTGAAAGGTATTGCTTCCAGAGCTCCCTGATTTGGCGTTAGTGTTACTGTAACATCTACTGATGGAGCTATGCCTGATGTCTTGTACCAGAACTCAACGATGTCATTCTGCTTCACTGATACTCTTGAAGAGTTAGACAGTGTTGCAGGCTGTCCCAAATAGAGCACTGAGTATGTCTTTCCAGTGACAGTAGATGCCTTAACTGAGTCAACTGTGTTATTGGTTGACATATTGTAGTAGAGACCACTTGACTGTTCATCTTTAGTGAAGAATTCCATCAATGTAAAGTTAAGGTTCACTTCTGTGCTTCCTGGTGCCAGTCTCGCGACAATCCTCAGGTAATCTATCTCAGTTGGACTGTCTGCATTGTCTGTAACACCTGTTATTCCTGTTATCCTCAGCTTAGTTGAAACCTCTCCTGTTGATTCCTTTCCTGTTTGCAGTGCCTGTCCTTCTAGTGAGCCTACTGTTTGCAGCAATACCATAGCTGCCACAGCTGCCACTAGAATCATGGCAATGAATATTATCAGGACTCCTATTCCTGATATAGCTCTCTTCATCTTTCATTCACCTCTGATTAGCTGTATGCTTATAAAAAAAGAACACCTTTTTAAAGCTTACCTTTAAATGTTCTGTAAACTTGTTGTTGGCATAACATATGGCATTATCCGAAGTTGGGTGTAAGCCCAATTTGGACGAAGGCAACTTGTTGCTGAAGTCGTTTAATGCCTGTTATATTCTCTGAGCGTAAGCGAGGACGAGGAAAGCGAAGCTTTCCGAAGAGTTTGCCCCCGAGCGTTTTTTAAAATAAGAAGTGCCAGCCTAAATATTTAAAAATTAAGGATCTCAACCAAAAGTATTATTAAACAGTTGGAAACCAGTTTCACATACATAATAGTTAAGGTGTTTCATTTAATGGATAAGCAGAGCCACTAGAAGTGACTACTAAATGAAGGAGGTAAAAGAAAATGAAGGGTGAAATGAGAAACAGGTTGGCTCTGCTTAGCGTCCTCCTAGTAGGGGGGTTGTTAATGGCAGGTATAGGAACAGCTATGGGAGCAGGGGGTCTGCTGAAATTTGCTGGAAAGCAAGTCAGCGCAGTGGCAATGAACGACCAGTTAAAGATATATGAAGATGGCAAATTGGTAGAGGAAATTACATTGCCAAAAGGAGAATATAGTATAGAAACATCAGGACATAAAATAGTATTTCGAAAGATGACTAAAGAAGAGATTGCAAAAGCGCAGGCAGAACACGAAAAGGAGATGGAGAAGTGGATTGAAATAGTCAATAAAGACAGCAGAATACAGGAATTAACCAATGGAAAAAGCGTACAGTCTAAAGAGGTAGTCAGTGCAATAACAGGCAATGGAGATGAAATAATCCTAATGGTAAAAGTTGAAGGCAGATACTACAAGATTGCAATAGATCTGAACAGCGAAACAGTGAAATCAATGGAGGAGAAAAGCTCTGCTGTGATGGAAAACTGTTATGGGTCAGATGGACCAACAGATTGTAGCGAATTGCCAGCAACAGCAAGATATTGGAGCAGGGTGCATAAATAAGCACCCTTCCTTTTATTTTAGGAGGAATAGAAAATGAAAAGCAAAAAAATTCACGGAAGAACGGTATTCATGGCAGCTCTATTTGTGGCTTCAGTATTCGTGCTTGGAATAAAATTGCTGAATCCTACCCCAGTACAGATTTTTATAGAAGGTCAGAATACAGCAATTACCCAAATTCCAGGATTTTTCACATTTTTGGATGTGATAATTCTAATTGTGGCATCAATCACTCTTGCCATTAGCGGAATGTATTTGTTATTCTTTGATTCAGTTGAAAAACCTGCTGGTGGATTGGTACTTGAGGAAAGAAAAAAGAGATGGGAACAAATAGTAAAAACATTGAAATCTGATGAGCAGAAAATTTATAAGGCAATAATTGGTTCAGACGGAATTATAGAACAAAGTGAACTTCCAGAAAAAACAGGACTTTCGAAGGCAAGTGTTAGCAGGGCTTTAGATTTATTGGAAAGCAGAGGTTTGGTTGAAAAAAGGAGAAGGGGAATGGGGAATATTGTTTTGCTGAAATAATTGGGTAAAAACCGAACAAATCGAAAGTATTTTAAAGAATATATAGGGTAATTAATTTATGATGAAAACTAAAAACCGGAAACAAATTATAGTTTTGGTTGGTGGCATTTTGGTAGGCATTGTTACAGGCACAATAATAACTGCACACCATTTTGGACAGATGGGGGGAAGAGCTTTCCCTGAATTTATTTTTTGTGGAACTTCCGGTATTTTAATTGCGAGCATAATTAAATATTTAGTTGACAAACGTAAAGGAATAAATACCACCACTTCTAAGCTTATACTTGCAGTTAGTCTCTGTATAATAGTTGGTTTGTTGATTGGTGCGGGTATTGGCTATCATTATTTTTTCAAGCTAGAGGCTACTCCAAGTAATGGGCAATCTACAAAAATAGAACCAACTAAAGAAATGGTTGAAAAGATAGTCTTTTACGAAAAGGGTAAACAAGAAATTATAGACCTGAAATCTGAAGATGGAAAAGAAATAGCAAGTTTGCTTACTCGCAAACTTCATGAATTAAATCTACAAGCAACATGTGTTTTTAGCGAGGAAGATATTCAGGAAATAAAGCAAAAAGACAGAGTTGCAGAGTTAATTTTCAAGAAACCTGTAGATATTACAATTTCTCAATGGACTGAGCCAGAAGAAAGGTACCATATTCCTGTTGATGAAAAGGGGTACAGAATTTTGGAGAATGTCAAAATTGCTATATTTATTTTGGAAGATAATCAAGAAAGAGGATTAGAAGCACATATCTTAGTCGGTCATAGAGTTGAGGGAAGAACAGGCTATAGTTGCTGGGCAATAAATATCAAAGAAGAAGGAAAACCAGAATTAGATAAAAGTTGGATTGATAGGATAAACCGGTTAATAAATAAGGCGGGCGCTTCCAACATCTTTTAGCGAGGGGGCAAATTGAATATAACGAGTATTAAGCGAGATTTTTATTCGCATAATCCCTTAAATTGGAGTTAAAGCGAAAAAAGCTAAGGAGGTATTCTTATCAAACAGGCAAAGCTTATATCTCGGTTGTGAAAAGGTAAAACACCAGCAGAAGCCGTCGGACTTGATTTAGGATTGAAGCATAAGTGGCATAATTAATTGAATTGGCAACAATTTATCAGGTAAAAGGTTAACACTTCTTTTTTGATTTCTTACTCAGATTAATTTTTTAATGAATTTACCAACAATAAGTTTACAGAAGCCCTTTAAATGTAAAATTAAAACAAAATAAAAAGAGGTTTTGATTTAAGGGAACAGTGACACATACTTTCCTTCAAAGGAAGCGGGTGTCCTGAAAGGTATTGACTCTGGCACTCCCTGGCTTGGTGTCAATGTAACCTTCACTGATGTGCTTGGGTCTATGCCTGATGTCTTATACCAGAACTCAACCATCTCGTTCTTCTTTACTGAGACCCTTGATGAATTTGATAGAGTTACTGATTTTCCTAGATACAATACAGAGTAGCTCTTTCCTGTTATTGTAGCATTCCTAACTGCTATGATTGAGTTATTAGTTGACATATTGTATGAGATCCCTGAGGACTGCTCGTCTTTTGTGAGGAACTCCATTAAGGTGTAATTCAGATTGACCTCGTCGCTCCCTGGTGCCAGTCTGCCAACGATTCTCAAATAGCTTATTTTTGTTGGATTTGCTGCATTGTCTGTAACACCTGTTATCGCTGTTATTCTTAATTTTGAGGAAACCTCTGATGTTGATTCCTTTCCTGTTTGCAGTGCCTGTCCTTCTAGTGAGCCTACTGTTTGCAGCAATACCATAGCTGCCACAGCTGCCACTAGAATCATGGCAATGAATATTATCAGGACCCCTATTCCCGATATAGCTCTCTTCATCTTTCATTCACCTCACTACAGAAGTTAATAGCATAATTGAGGCAGCATTAATAAATCTTTCGCTGGAAAACAGACATTTCAGGCAAATCTTTTTATAGTCTTTTGCCCTCTTTACAACAGTGGAATTTTTATAAAAAAATAGCTTGGCTTCTTCACAAATTTCTGTTGCTTAATCAAAAACATTATAAAGCTCTAATGCCTTTTTTCACGCAGTGGAGAAATCCACAGAGAGATAAGTGACCTATATGAAGTGCATAAAGTGATAAAAAAGGCGGGGAAGCAGGCTCACCCAGCCAAAGGGGTCATTTGTGTGGCTTCCCTGTCCTATCTCTTTAACTCTCATGGGGGCAAATAATTTACTTTTTGTGGGGCCAGTGTTTTTCTGTAACTGCTCAGTATGACATTTGTTAGAGAATTCTTTACATGAGGAATGCTGAAAAGATTTTGTATAAAATGTTGGTATGTCGTTGTGCTTCTTGTCATGACCACTGCCAAAAGATTGAAATTGTATGAGATAGATGTTAGGTTGTGAATCTCTGGCCTTTTAGTTAACTCTTCTACAACCTTCTCTTCAAAACCCGGCTCTACAGAGATAAAAGTAACTGTGTTAAAATTTGTTCCAAGGATCTCGTAATACTCTTGATTAATTAAAACTGTCTTCTTAAGTATGGCTCTTTCCTTCCACAACCTGTTCCATCTTGAAGAGACAGTATTTCTATGCAATGACAGTTTCTCTGATATCTGTTTTATTGTCATCGGCGGGTTCTCCATTTTCTCTTTGATAATAAAGTGGTCTTTCTCATCAAGTTCTATTGTCTGCATATCTCCTTCTGACATGCAAATGCCGTGCATCTTATGGGTATCATAAGCAAAGATAGAGACAATGGTTGACGCTATGTCCTTTGTCAATTCGCCAAGCCAATTGACAAAATTACGCAAAGCTACAGACGAAGGAAAAAAAGCCTGTATTAAAACGTCATAATCTCCGCTTATAAAAAACGCAGCTGTAACAAAAGGGTTTTTCATAAGCTCATTTACAAGTAAGTCCAATGCCTGTGGGGTTATCATTTTCATAAGGAAATAAACTACATCGTGATAGCCAAGTTTAAATGGGTTTAATCTATAGGTGTATCCCTGTATTATGCCCTCTCTTTCGTATCTTCGGATTTTATATTGCACGATTGCAGGAGACATCCTCAATTCTTTTGCTATCTGCCTGTCTGGCCTTCTCCCGTTGTACATGAGATATCTCAGCAGTTTTACGTCATTTTCTTTTAACTCCATATAACCAGTTAAATTATAATTGAACAAAAATTTAAAGTTGATTTCGTTAATTGTCAAAAAATTTTGATATAATAACATTAAACGCACATATTTTTACTTTGTTAATTATGCATATTCTTAGAAGCTATTTTATTGTTTGATTGCTTTTTTATTAGTGGAGGTGATCAAAAGCCAAAAGGTGGATGGCATGAGGGTTGATTTATTACTGAAAATGATGGGTGCTTTTGGCTCCTTCATGAGCTTTTACAGCGCCCTGCGCAAACACGTGCCCTATGCCGACATCGCCTTGATGGCTCTTATATCTGCTCTCCTTATATCACTTGGCAGGGAGGTGTCAAAAAGGAGAGCTGAAAACAAAGTTAGGATATCAATACCAGTTAGCGAAATGGAGAAAGGGATAATAATAAGGGATGGATATGCAAGTAGAGGCTGACGACGGCTGAAAGGGGCCGAAAAGTGATTTCAGTAGAAGAATTCTTTCTCCACGATTTTGATCTTCGGGTCAAGCTTCGCGCCTTTTATAAAACCATACCAATAGACTACAATGCCGCTACCAAAGAGCTCCAAGTATGGCTTAAACTGCTTTTTAAAGTCTCTTTTCATTTCCTGTTCATCGCCAAAACTTGCTTTGCTCTCTATCCAGTGATATGACCTATTGCCTATTTTAAGTGTCTTTTTCAGCAAAAAGTCAGGGGTCTTACCACTAATGCCGTTTTTCCTGTTAATCTCCTTATTCTCGTACTCTGTTACAAATGGAATTCCCCGCTTTTCCAACCATTTTTTTATTTCATTTTCAGCAGCCTTGCCGTTCTTATTCTGGATTTCAGCAGCCCATGGTGAATAGACAAAATCTTCCTTAATGACCTCCCTTATCTCCTTCCTTAAGCGCTTTTCCTCTATGCTGTCTGGATTCAAAAGCATCCTGTTTATTTCTTTCTTATTGAAGCCCATCTCAGACAATATAAACTTGGCCAGTATTACAGGTGAGAAATTTGTTGACTCAGCCATGGACAGTATTGAAGAACCATTCCTCCACTCCTTGAGATAATATTTGGCTTTTGGCTTGACTTTATAGTAATCCCTCATAACCTTCCTGACTATCTTCCTTCCCAAGATGTTGAACAACATGTCTCTGGGCAGACCCATCCTAGCGCTAAGCAAATCAATGTCTTCCTTCCTGTTTAGGCGTTCGTATATGAAGTCAAACTCCTCTTTTTCTAATATCATGAGAATCCTTAATAATTTGACAAAGCATATATTAAAACATGTCTAAGGTTATGGGCATAGACCTGGCAGGCCTGGAGAAGAATGACACAGGCATATGTTCTCTTATTTTTTCAGAAGACAAGGAGATTGCAAAGGTTGTTAAGGTAAAAAAGGTAAAAACAGACGCGCAGATATTAAGTGAGATAGAAAAGGAAATGCCCTTGGTTGTAGCTATTGACGCTCCACTGTCACTACCAAAAAGAGGGATGATGCGGAGCTGTGATAAAGAATTACAGCAGTATGGAGCGATATCTCCATTGCTTGGAGGCATGAAAGCACTAACTGAAAGGGCAATTGAGTTGAAAAGGATTATATCTGAGTCCTACGAAGTTATCGAGGTTAATGCTAGAATTGGGGCGAAGATGCTTGGTTACTATAATAAAGACACATCTGTGCAACAAAAAGCACTTATAGAGATGGGCATAGAAGGAGACATTAAGGAAAGAATTCTAAGCGAAGATGAAATAGATGCGATAAGTGCTGCCATAATAGCGTACCTCTATGTCAATGGAAAATGTATGGCCATTGGAGGGGAAGATGGATATACAATAGTGCCGAAGTTGTAGGTGCTTTAATGAAAATGATATACAAAGGTGCAGAGGCAGAATTATATAAATCAGAGTATCTCGGAATGCCAGTTGTGCTAAAAAGAAGGGTTAAAAAAAGGTACAGGATAGAGGAACTTGACAGTAAAATAAGGGCATCAAGGACAAAGAGGGAAGTTGTGAATCTCATAAAGGCAAAGAAGGCTGTTAACACTCCTTATGTATATGACGTTAACATGAAGGCAATGGAAATAAGCATGCAATTCATTGAAGGGCCCAAATTAAAGGAGATTATTGAAGAAAAAGAGGAGTTGTCTGCTGAGCTGGGAAAACAAGTAAGAGCTATGCATGACATAAATATGATTCACGGTGACTTAACAACGTCTAATGTGATAGTCAGTGGTGGTAAACTTTACTTTATTGATTTCGGCTTAGCTTTCTTTAGTGATAAGACAGAGGACAAGGCAGTGGATTTGCAAGTATTCAGAGACGTATTAAAAAGCAGCCATCACCGCGTCTGGAAGAAGCTTTGGGCTGCTTTTTGCGGTGGCTACGCTGATGAAAGAGTTCTTGAGAAGCTGAAAGAGATTGACAATCGGGCAAGATATAGATAAGCTTAAATATAAGCTGTTTCAGAAATATTACGCTGTTCACACTAATTGTGTGAAACGCACTTATGAGGGGATGTCTGAACAGCGTCCGCCTGTCGTGCGTGTGATTACATGGCGAGGATGCATGCTAGGAAAAAAGGAAAGAGTGGCTCCACTCATCCTGCTGTAAAGCAAGTCCCTCGATGGGTGAAGCATTCTAAGGAAGATGTAATTGAACTAGTTGTTAAGCTGAGGAAAGAAGGAAAAAGCACAAGCATGATAGGCCAGATTCTCCGCGATGTTTATGGAATACCCAGCGTGAAGGCCCTAGTCGGAAAGAGCATAAAGCAGATATTAGTTGAAAAAGGCCTGTATCCAGAATATCCTGAAGACCTAATGAACCTGATGAGAAAGGCTGTAAAGCTTAACAAGCATCTCAGCAACCATAAGATGGACATACACAATAAACGCGCTTTGCGGTTGATTGAATCAAAGATAAGAAGGCTTGTCAAATATTACAAGAGAAGCGGTGTACTGCCGAAAGATTGGTATTACTCAGCGGAAAAGGCAGCTCTTATAATAAAAGAGTGATACTATGGTAACTATAAAGAAGAGAAAAACTCAAGACACATGGAAGAAAAAGAAGTGGTATACAGTAGTGGCTCCAAAAATATTTGATGAGGTAGAAGTTGGGACTACTGTGGCCGATGCTGACAAAAAGGTTCTTGGCAGGAGTATATTTGTTCCCTTGTACAACATAAGTAAAAAAGCAGAGCATCAATTCGTTAAGCTCAAACTTAAGATAAAGGAAATAAAAGGAATGACTGCCCACACAGAACTGGTGGGCTTTCAACTGAGCAATGATTACATACGAAGGGATATAAGGCGTAGAAGAAGCATGATAAGAGCTATAATAACATTTATCCTGAAAGATGGCAAGAAAGTAAGAGTAACTGCTTATGCGTTTACATATCACAAGATAAAAACAAGCCAGAAGGATGCTATCAGAAAAATTATGATTGACGCTATAATAGAAAAAGCCAGGGGGAAGAGTTTTGAAACTTTTGTTAAGGATTGTGCTTACGGGCATTACAATAAAGATATAATGAAAGCTATAAAGGTCATTTGCCCTATAAGGAAAGTTGAAATAGGCAAATGCAAGCTTGTATAGGTTATGTCCTATGATAAATATATTTTACATCCTGCCTTTTTTTATAGCTCTTTTGGCATATGAAGGAAAGGCGCTGACAGTATTGGGAGGCATAACAGGCATTCTTCTTGCATATGTTGTGTTAATATTGAGGGATGAAAAATGGTTTTTGATTCTATTTTTCTTCTTTGTTATTGCAAGTATTGCTACAAGGTACAAGGAAGACAAAAAGAGCAAGTATGAGATAGTTAAGAAAATAAGAGGACCTGAGCATATATTGGCTAATGGAGGCGTTGCACTCATAGCAACTGTTATTGGCAACCCTTTTCTTTTTATAGGTAGCTTGTCAACATCTCTTGCTGACACAATGTCCTCTGAGATAGGGATGCTTTCTAAGAAGAAGCCAGTTATGATAACGACATTTAAAAAAACCAGAACAGGTGTGAATGGGGGAATAACGAGGTTGGGAAATACAGTTGCTTTATTGAGTGCTTTCTCGCTTGGGCTCCTGTCATTGATTATAGTGCCACATTACTCTGTTGTCTTAATATCCACTGTCTCTGGGTTTTTAGGTATGCTAATAGACTCTGTTATTGGGGCAGTCTGGGAGAACAGGAACATTATAGGGAATAATGCCACGAACTTCATTGCCTCACTTTCTGGTGGCTTGATAGCTTGCATCCTATCCTATTTTATTTGAGCTATGTTTTATCTTAGTAATGGATAGCGTGCTTGCCTTCATAGCAAATAGCTTTATCTTTATTCTTCCTGCTTACATAGCTAATGCAAGCCCAATCTTATTTGGGAACAGATGGCCTATTGACAGAGGTAAAAAATGGTTTGATGGAAGACCAATATTGGGAAAAGGCAAGACATGGGCAGGTCTGATTTCAGGGCTTTCTCTCGGAACCCTCACAGGTCTTGTGGTGGCTTATGTATTATTCCCTAACCAATTGCTTTCAAAAGCATACTTAGCTTTCATGATGTCTCTTGGCGCGCTGATATTTGACATGATTACCAGCTTTGTCAAGAGACGTTTGGGATATAAAAGAGGAGAGCTGTTTCCTTTCTTTGACCAGGCAGACTTTGTATTGGGTGCTTTTGCTTTTACGTTTTTCATAGAATTTCCTGGTTTGGACACCTTTCTTTTTCTTATAGTAATAACACCTGCCATACACCTAAGCACAAACTTTATCGCGTATAAACTTGGCTTAAAATCTGTTCCATGGTAGAGTAAGACATAAAAACAAGAAAGCCACAAAAACCTTAAGACAAAGTCCCGTGGTCTAGTGGCCAAGGATCCTGGCCCTTGGAGCCAGGGGCGGCGGTTCGAATCCGCCCGGGACTATTTAAGCCGCGTGCGGCTTGCGGACATGGGATCTTCGATTGTCCGTTGCGCCGGACCAACGCATGGGATCTTCGATCCCATATGATGTGATTGGCTTTGAAAAAACATAGCCGCGCAAGGTTTGCGGATTTAAAAAATACCCTCTCCAAATGGGTTTATAATCTTAAAACCAAAATTATCAATCTGTATTGAAAACTGCCTGTTTACTATTTCCGTTGCCGTCATCTTTTTGATGAACATAGTTGGGTTTATGTTGCCGTCAGATTCAACATATTTCAGTTCTATAACGCCATCCGCTATGTACTCCTCTGGATTTGTTTTATCACTTTCTTTTTCTGAAACAAAAAGCACGGTGCAGTTCTTGCCTTTTAGGGACTTAATCAGATAATACATAAGGGTTCTGTACTGGCCTTCATTCTGCATTGAAGAAGCGATAGGGGCTATGCTGTCTACCACTATTCGTTTTGCTTTCATAGAGTCTATGATTTTATAAAGTCGCAAGACAACATCAGCGTGAAACGTGCTCAGGTCAAACTTAGTGAATTCCATGGGATCAAAAGAGCTAAACAGCAATTTGCCCTCATTTTCGAGAGATTGAATATCCCACGAGAATTTCTCAGCATACCACTCAACATCAGTGGCATAACCTTCTATCTGCATCATAAAGCCTGCTTCTCCCTTTCTAGCTCCTTCGTAAAGAAACTGTAAAGCAAACACAGTTTTGCCTATGCCAGGAGGGCCTGTGATAACTATGCCTGAAGGGTGCGGAAAGCCTCCCTCAAGCACTTCATCCAAACCAGTTATGCCAGTGCTTATTCTTTCCATCGCAGCTATAACACAAAAAGATTATTTAAACATTAGTCAATAATTCTGTTTACTATTTCTGCGTAGGCAGGCCTTGCTATGAAGACTCCTATAAGCATTCCCAAAATAGTGGTTATAGCAAAGCCTTTCAGTGTTCCCATGCCAACAACAAGTAATGGCAACATAGCAAAGATTGTTGTCGTAGCTGCCATGAAGATTATGGAGAACGCCTTCTTTATTCGCGTTATTAAACTCAGTTCTACTTCCTTCTCCTTTCTCAATGCTTCATCTGTTATAACGATTTGGTGGTCGACGCCCGTGCCTATGGCTGCTATGATACCTGCTACAGCAGGAAGGTCTATTTGCCAACCTATCAGAGCTGCAACAGCTAAGAGTATTATCAGTTCGGAGAAGCTTGTCATAGCTATTGAGAGCGCTATCTTTATCTTTCTGTATCTAATAAGCAAGACGGTGGCTACCACCATAAGCGCTGCTAATCCAGCAAGCACGCTGTAAGAGATGAAACGCTCGCTCAAGATTGGGGAGATTGTAGAAACACTGCCTATACTGACAGAAACAGGCAACCTGCCCGACTTCAATAATATGGCTACATGGCTTAACTCTTCTGCTGCTTTTTCCTTTGTGGCTGCATAGCCAGTTATGCTTGGGTTTGTTATTGGCTTGCCAGAAGTCACTCCAGGAGTAAGGTGAACTATGTTTTCAATGTTTATGGCGTCCTTTAGCCAGTAATCACTCCTCTTTGGAATCTCTTTTACATTAGCAGCAGAGCCGTTTAATGCTTTCAGAAAATATGAATCATAAGCTCCTTCTGGAACAATTACATTTTTTCCTCTTATCTTTTCTAATAGCTCCTCTGTTATCTGGTCAGCAACTGCAAGGTCAATGCCTGAGTTTTTCAGCAAGTCGTCTGCTTTTATCTTATTGGGTGAATCAATGAAATCATCTGGGATCTCTCTTTCATCTTCATATAACTTTGGAGGCATCACGATTATCGCGTTTTCCGGCCTGTCTATAAACATGTAAACCTGTTCCTTACAGGAGCGAGAATTTGGCAAGGGCGTGCACTCTCCTTCAACAGCCTTAGCAAATTCTTCTGCTGCCTTGTTCGAAACCAAAAAAGGAACTGTCCATGTATACCCATTGCCTGAGGGATATGCTCCATAACCTTTTTGAGGGTCTGTTATAACTGAAATGATGTCTTCTCCTCTTAGCACAACCTTCCCGTTATAAAGCGTCTCAAATTTTCCCTGCTCGCCGAGCAATGCCTGTATCCTGTTTATTTCCTTTGGGTCGCTGGTTTTTGTTATCTCAACAACCACAAATTGCTTGCCCCAGGGCTTAACAGCCAACTGTTTTAGCCCATAGTTATTGAGCCTGCTCTGGAGAACATTAACAACTGTTTGCATTTCAGAGCTGCTTAAAGGCCTGTCTAGATTTATCTGTATCAAGCTGCCTCCGCTAAAATCCATGCCCAATTGAACAGGCCTTATCATCAATGTGAAAAAAGAAAGCAGCAGTGCTATGAGAAATATTCTAACCCTCCAGCTTTTCATTATTTCACTCATAGCCTTCCCTTCTTCTTCAGCTTTCTTTCCGCTGCCCAAAGCACTAAGCTAACGTTAGTTATCCACGTGGAAATTAAGTCTGCAAAGAGACCTACAAGAAGTATCATAGAAATGTTAGACAAAACCTCAATACCAACAGCAGTAGAGATAAGGTAAAGAGAGCTTACAGCTCCTATGGTCGTGCCTGTCATTGTGATGCCTGTCTTAAAAGCGCTTTTGGCCCTTTCATATATTGTTCCTGTCTTCCTTTTAAGTATCCTGTCAGTAAGCATTATATCGGAATCAACAGAATAACCTATAAGCATGAGAAGTGGTGCTATCGTCACAAGAGATAGTGGCATGTCCATAAAAGCTATGAAAGCTGCTGCGATAAGCACATCAAAAAATGCAGCTTGTATGACAGCCAGAGAAACGATTGCCTCTCGGAAAAATAAAAAAACCAAGACAATGATAAAGATAAAGGCAAGAATTATAGCGTTCTTGGCCTGTTCCCAGAACAAGGCCCCTAAAGATGGACCAACATCTCTTATGGAAAAATCAGAGATTGGTGTCCCTGTTTTCTCTGAGATAAATGCAATAAGGCTATTCTTAAATTTTTCGTTGGCGTTTGAAAAGTATGTAGCTGCCACTTCGCTGGAATTGCCGCTAACATTCAGCTCCCCTGTAAAAGCTTTGCATATTTGGATGGTAGTGGCAAAATCTCCCCTGTTAAAAGCGTCTCTGGCAGCAATTAGTGAGCGTTCGCCTGCAAACTGGATGTAAATGCCTCTTGCCAATTGAGAACCTGTTTGCCTGACATCCAGCTCAACAAGGTTATAACTATTTAGAATTTCTCTTTTTAGTTTGTTTACGTCTATATCTTTGGATATGGGGGCTGTTATTAGGGTCCCGCCACTGAACTCAATGCCTGTTTTTATATGAAACACGTAAAAGAATGAGATGATTGTCAAGATAATTGGGATTATTAGCAATTTTTTATAATGTTTCCATTCATAAATATTTGGAATGTCCATATTTACCCCGTGATTAAAATGAAAGCATTGCTCATACACAGTTCTGGCAAGAAGCTCCTCCTAGACCTTTCCATGCAAGAGGAATTCCATACTGAGTTCGGGGTTATTAGAGTGAGTGATGTTAAAAAAGCTTTTGGAAAAACAGTTAAATCGCATCTTGGAGAGGTATTTTTAGTGCTTGAACCAAGCGTGCAGGATTTGGTAGAGGGCATGGAGATGTTTTCAAGGCCAATATACCCTTATGACGCTGCTGTCATTTGCGCAATGCTTGACATAAGGGCAGGCAGCAAGGTGCTGGAAGTTGGAACAGGTAGCGGTGGGCTAACACTATTTATGGCCAGGCTGAATGCAGAGGTAAGAAGCTATGAAAGAGAAAAAAAGGCTTATGAAAAGGCTGTTAAAAACCTTAATGGCTTCAAAAACGTTGACCTGATTTTTGGAGAGCCGTGGAAAGACAAGGGCAGTTATGATGCCATAGTGCTTGACATGCAAAAGCCATATGAGGCAATCCCAAAATTAAAAAGCAAGCTTAAAGTTGGTGGCTTTATAGGGGTGTACACTCCAATAATAGATGATATAAAGCAGGTATGGAGAAGCTTGGAAGAAAATGGCTTTTCAGATATTCATTCTATAAAATTAGGCTTTGAAGAGATAATAGTAAAAAAGTACGCGAGAGTAAAAGGTTTTTTCGGTTATCCTGGCTTTTTCATATGGGGCAGAAAGGTCAAGGATGCCATCTAGGTTTGACAGCCACGCCAAAGTTGAAGTCAAGCATCTCCTTTGCTGACATCTTTGCTTCTCCGCTGCAAAGTAGGTTGTCTTCTTCATCAACGACCAAGACAACCTGGCCAGGAACTATCTCTGGGTCACAGGCCTTGACAAACTTGGCAAAGACATTCCTTCCAGAAGAGGCAAATTCCCTGACACTGTTGTCAACAACAACCCTAAATGCCTTCTTTCTTTTTGTTTTATCATGGAGTGTAAGAGCTGCCTCATGTAGGTACAACAGATAAGAACTTGCGTCAAAACTGGCTAATGTTTTATCTCCTTTGTGAACAGACCTCATGCGCTTTGTTAATTTGGAGCGCCTTATTTTTACATTTTTGCTAAAGACATTGCAGCCAAACCAATACTCGCTTATGGCTTTAAGTTTTTCATAGTCATCATCTGATTTCTTGAGCTTTATCTCATGCTCTGAGACAGTTTGATTGAATGGAAAACAGTCCAAAACTTTTATTGGAACCTTTCCATAAGGAGGAAAATCCATTTTCTTCCCTTTTACTTTCTTAATTCTTCTAATTGCTCTCTTTACAGCTGGCTGTTTTCTCGAATAGGGGGATAAAATAAAAATGTGTTTTTTAACTATGGGGTCTTGTGATTCAAGAAGTTTTGTATACTTCAACACTCTTTTGAAGGCTTTCAGCAGTGATGGGTGCGCCCTTGCCCTCACCTCCAGTAATTCCCACAAAGTTCCCTCATTTATTGCCTCTTTTATCCTTTCTATCTCTTCTAAGATGACATTGAGGTTGTGTTCTGCCAGTAATTTCTCTTTTTGAGGATGATTAAGGATATCTGAAACAGTGTTTCCTCTGCACACTGAGCAAGAGCAAGGTAGGTGCTTCATTTCTTTTAAATTAGATGTTCCCATCTCTGTAATATACCTATTGTCTCTTGCATAGAGAGCGTATGATGCAGAATCAAAAAGGTCAACACCAATTGCTGCTGCAAAAGAAAAAAAGACAGGGTGTCCTGCCCCAAAAAGGTGAAGCAACCTATCTGAAGGCATATTTGCCCTTGCAGCTGCTATGGCGTCTATGACTTTGTCATAATGATAATCTTTAAGCAAGGGAACCATGCTTCCAAGAGCGTGGATATCATAGTCAAGTGATGATGCTTTGGTGGAGCTTTCTTTAACAAGCCTCGGAAACACGCTTCCCTGTATAGGGGCAACACGTAAGATGTTTTTCCTAAAGAGTTTAGCTCCCTCTCTTAAACGTTCTAATGTCTTATGAACATTTTGTTTTATTGTGGCATAATCTTTTGATGCAGTAGGTATGTCTAAGACAGTCCCTATGTCAACAGCTATTGCCTGTTGGAAGGCAATTATTTCCTCATTGCTTACATCGATGTCTCCGTATTCCATAAGTTGATAAGCTCCGCTGTCTGTCATTATTGTTTTGTTAAAAGAAAGAAAATCATGTACTCCTCTTGCGGTTACATCGTCGTAATGTTGCTTCCACAGGATATAGGCATTCGTAATTACTGCATCTACATTCATCTGTGAAGGAGGTATTAATATTTTGTTTGGGTTTATCACTGGCAATACTGTAGGAGTCTCTACCTTCCCATGTGCTGTCTCAAAAACATTGATTCTAGCAGCCAAATCGTGTGCTCTTACTTGAAGGCGCACCTAATCACCGTTATTTTGGAACGTATTTCTTCCTGAGCTTCTCTATCGCCCTTTCTCTTGCTCCTTTTTTACGTTCACTGTGCTTTTTCTCAATGTGCTTCACCACGTGTTCACTTTCTTGTTTCTGTTTTGTAATAGCGGGTTTTCTCTCTACTTTTGCTTCCACTGCTTTTTTGCCTCTAGCTACAGATATTACGGTGCTCACAAGAATTATTAGTAAAATAATAAACAACATAAACCAGAATAACACAACTGTAATGTTTCCTCTAGGCTCTTCTCCACTATATAAGGACTCTAACTTAGCACTTACTCTCTCAGCGTCTTTTGTCATGCCCAGCTCTGCAAATTTTCCGTGGGCAATCTCATAAAAGTTAGAGGCATCTGTCCTGATGCCTGATTCCGCGAATAGGTCTCCTGCTTCCTCAGCTAAAACAGCGCCCTCATTATCATCAAGCAAAGATATGGCCTGATTGTAATAATCCGATGCTAATTGATATGCCTCTATTTTTAAGTAATTCCTTGCTCCTAACTTTAATGCATTCACCTTCAATGTCAGGTCACCACCTGGCTGCAAACTCTTAGCAGCTGAGACATAGTTCAAAGCAGCAAGGCCATAATAGACATTTGCACTTGTGCTTTTTCCCTCCCTCTCAAAACAATTGGCGGCGTGTTCGTATTCTTGTGCGGCTGCGTAAGATGCTGCATACATGTCTGTGCTTGAGGCGTTTTCAAGAAAAGCTTTTGCTCTGCCCACATAAATATCACATTGGGCAAGAGAAACAGATAAGACAATCAAAATAAGAAAAGCTGTCTTTAAGTAATTTAATTGCATGTTAATATAGAGAACAAACTAATATTTATTATTGGCTTAAACAGGAAGTTGTATGGAAGGTCTTAGGGAAGCCAAGTTGGTGATCCTATCATAGATTATGGGAATAAGAAATGGTGGCTAGAATAAATTGATAGTCTTTAGTGCATTCAGAAGTATTAGAAGGTAACACGTTATGTTGGGCCTTATTTGAATTAAAACTCCAACCTAGGTAACTTTATCTTAAAAGGATCAGAGGTCCTTTTAGTTGATTTCTTTTTTCTTGTTCGCTTGGTCCTCTTACCATAGGTCCCTGCTAATTTCTTTTTTAACGTCTCCAAACTGTCGGTGCCTTGTAATTTATTACATCTATAACATAGACAGGCTGAATTGGCCAAGGTTGTTGCACCACCCTTAGAGTAAGCTTTTATATGACCAACTTGCATTTCATCGTAATCAATTTTTTTTCCGCAGGCCTCGCATCGGCCCTTTGCTCTACGGTAAAGAATTTGCCTATCTCTTATTCCTAAAGTTCTTTTACGTTTTTTAGGGGAGCCCCAGAGCATAGCATCGAAAGATTCCATACCTACATTAATTCTTCTTGTCATATAAATTACCTTATCGCTTATCTTATGGGGGTATTTTTTATTTAAAGTTTTCTTAACTTCCAAAGGTAGAGGTCGCGTGTGAGGTTATCTAACCGTCAAAAAGCTGACTAAATATGGCTTCTGTTCTTATCGATAAGATTGTGGGTTCCAAAACAGGAATCTTTTTATTTAGGTTCTACTTCTTTTAGCTTATGAAATTAAGTAAGGTATTTGATGAATGCATTGCTTCGTTCGCAAAGCCACGGGAAACAGCAAAAAGGCTGGCAAAAGCAGAATTTGCAGATGGAGTTAAAGCTGTCATACTGGGAAGCTTAGTAGCTGCAGCAATTCTTGCTTTGCTGTCCCTAACAGTGATAAGCTTTTTCAGCAGCGCTATACTGGGCATGCCTCTAATTGGAGCTGGCGCAAACCAGTTTCTGCTGATGTTTGGAGGCCTTGCAGCGCTTGGTCTATTCATAGTAATGCCAGTGATGACAATAATCTTATGGGTGATCTACACACTTATCGTGTGGGTTGTCGCAAAGATACTCGGAGGAAAGGGAGAGTACAGCACTTTTGCAGCAGCATGGGCGTTTCCAACAGCAGTGTTGATAGCGTTATCTTGGGTTCCAGTAGTGAACCTTATTCTGTTAATATACGCTATATACCTGCTGTATGTCTTCCTGCAACCAACCATGAAGATGGATTCAGATAAAGCGGCGCTGACAGTGATATTAACAATAATAGTCTGGATAGTACTAGCAGTAATAACAGGCAGTGGCTTTGTTATAGGAGCAATGCCTTAAAAGAAGAAAATCACTTGGACGACATCCTTTTCTTTATTTTATTAATGTTAGCCATAAGCTTCTCCCTGTCTTCTCTTGTCATAGATTGAAGAATTTCTGGCCTTTCCCCTATCATTTTCTCTATGTTCTCTAACATTACAGCTGTAAGCTTATCTGCCTCGTCTATAACTTGCTGTGCATCTGATATAAGTTTTTTGCTTTCTTCTATCTCCCTCTTTAACTTTTCTGCTTTGTCTTCCATAATTGTTTTAAGCTCTGTCTTTATAAAAGCTTTATTAATGCTGCCTTTCAAAACAAAGTTATGGAAAAAGAGGTTCTCCTAGATAAAGCCTTTAAAGAAGCTGCGAAAAAAGCAAAAGCGGTCAAAAGTTCTGAAAAGAGAGAAAAGCACATAAAGGCCGATCTTTCCCGACTTGACATTAGCAGTTCAATCATAACTTCTTATCTGAATTCTTTAATCAAGGCATATAAAGAGATAAGAAAGCTTGACAGGTTTAGCAAGGAACTACTTAAAACAGACGTGGATTACGAGAAAGTAAAGCTAGAGTATAGGGGTGTTAAGGCAAGCTTGAGGATAATTAAGAGATTAACCGTGAATTACAGGATGAGAATAAAGTACAGCGATGACAGGAGGGAATCAAACAAACTGAGAAAAGAGTTTTACGGTAGGCTTGCTTCAGTAGTCAAGAGATTGAAATATGAAGAATTGGAACGCTTTATTAAGGGAAGAAGAAAGCTTCCCCACATAAGGAAGGATGTTGACACCATAATAATTGCTGGCGCACCAAACGTGGGCAAATCCCTAATTCTTAAGCAGTTAAGTGGAAGTAGAGTACAGGTAAATGAATACCCGTTTACAACAAAGAAGATTTTGATAGGATATATGAGAAAAGGTTATGAAGACATTCAACTTATTGATACTCCTGGCTTACTTGACAGACCTATGGAAAAAAGAAACAAAATAGAAAAAAAAGCCATACTTGCCCTAAAATTTTTGTCAAAGGATGTGGTCTTTGTTATCGACTACTCAGAAAGTTGCGGTTACAGTGTAGAGCAGCAGTTAAAATTACTGGATGAAATCAAAAAGCTATTTAAGGCGAGGGTTTTGCTTGTAGCAACCCATAGGGATTTAAAGCACAAGAAAGTCAAAGTAGATATAGAAATCAATGCAAAAGATAAGAAAGACATAGAAAAATTGAAAAAACAGATATTACTTTATTTTTATGGGTGGGATAGAAATTAAGGAGAGGATATTATGGTAGATGTGGCAAAGGAGATAAGAGATGTAAAAGCGCTAATGTTGCCAATTACAGAAGACAACACAGTGCCAAAGAATATTAGAAGGGTTGTTTCTGAGGCCTCTGATAAGCTATCAGAAGACAGTGATGACATAAGCGTCAACATAGCTACAGCAATATACATGCTTGATGAGATTTCAAATGACATAAATATGCCATCACATACGAGAACCCAGATTTGGAATATAATCTCTAATCTGGAAAAACTAAAAGACGATTTAGAAAAAAAGTGAGCTCATGGATGTTGAAGAAAGATTAAAGCTTATATCTAAGCTCCCTGTGGAAGAAGTGATAACTGTAAGTGAGCTCAGGGAATTGCTGGAAAGGAAAGACAAGGTTATCGCTTATGACGGCTTTGAGCCTTCAGGCATGGCTCACCTAGCCGCAGGTTTAATGAGGGCTCAGAAAATAATGGACTTACAGCAAGCAGGCATAAAATTTAAGATACTAATTGCTGATTGGCATGCGTGGATAAACAATAAGATGGGTGGCGACTTGGAGAAAATAAGAAAAGCAGGGGAATATTTGATAAAAGTGTGGGAATCCTTAGGTGTTGACAGAAAAAAAGTTGAGCTCGTTTGGGCCAGCCAACTTGTCGATGACTCTGATTATTGGAAGACAGTTATAGAGGTTGGAAAGCACAGCACATTAAAAAGAATGATGAGGGCTATCACAATAATGGGAAGAAAAGAGGGAGAATTAAGCGATGCTGCTCAACTGTTTTATCCAGCAATGCAGGTGGCTGATATATTCCACCTTAATGTAGACATATGCCAACTCGGTATGGACCAGCGAAAGGCAAATATGTTGGCAAGGGAGGTAGGACCAAAAATCGGCTTCTGGAAACCAGTTGTGGTCAGCCACCATTTGATTATGGGCCTTCAAGGGCCTTCAAGGATGGATATGGACTTAAAGATGAGCAAGAGCAAACCTGATTCTGCTATATTTGTTCATGACAGTCCTGATGAAATACGAGCAAAACTGAGGAAGGCGCACTGTCCTGAGAAGGAAGTAAAAAACAATCCGATAATGGAGTACTTCAAATACATCATCTTCAGGGGAGATGAAAAAGAGATAAAAATAGAGAGACCTGATAAGTTTGGCGGTGAAATAACTGTTAGCAGTTATGAAGAGTTAGAGGGTTTGTATAAGCAAGGCAAAATTCACCCTCTTGACCTGAAAAACAGCCTAGCTGAGATTCTTATAAAGATGTTAGAACCATGCCGAAAGAGAATAAAAGAAAGCGATTTGGCTGTTTTTAAAAGTGCTTAACAAAAAATTTTTATTATATGTTCTGCAGAATATACCTTGCGTAGTGAAGGGTTCTTTGTCTAAGAAGAGCTCCAAGTAAGCCCCTATAAGGTGAGATGCTTGGAAGCTGAGGATATTGTTAAAGAATTAGAAGAAAAAGGTTTTCTTATAAGCCCCAGAACGTTAAAGCTGATTCTAAATGCCGAAAACCCCAGAGAGGTGGCTGACAAATTAATAGAGCAGGCCGACGGCTTTGTGATAGACGTAGCTGAGTTAGAGAGCTTGGAAAAAACGAAGGTGGAGAGCAAAAAGGAGGTAATTGTGGAGAAAACACTGTTCCACGCAATTGCAAAGGATATAGAGGCAGATATCAAGCTAATTGAAAAAGAGGTTCAGACAGGAGAGGGGACTGTTGAGGATTTTGTCCAATATTTCAGAAACAGGTATGAAAAAATATCTGCGATGCTGAGAAAAAGAGCTGTGCCTATAACCCGGCTTTTAGATGTAAGAGAAAAAAGTAATGGGAAGGTCAGGGTTATAGGGATGTTATCTGAGAAAAGACTAACAAAGAACGGGCACGTATTTATCAGGCTGGAAGATTTGGTAACAAGCATAAACGCTCTTGTCCCTGCAAACAACAGGGAATTGATAGCAAAAGCAGAGAGGCTTATGCTTGATGAAGTCGCTGCTTTTGATGGAAGAATGAGCAATGGTCTTTTCATAATAAATGAAATAATAGAGCCAGATATTGAAAGCATGAGAACTGTAAAGACTATTGATGATGACATCATATTTGCTATGCTATCTGATTTGCATATAGGAAGCAAGCTTTTCATGAAAGACAACTTTGGCCATATGCTAAATTGGTTGAAAGGAAGAGTGGGAAGCGAGAAAGACAAACAAATTGCTTCAAGAGTCAAATACATAACTATTGCTGGAGACATATGCGATGGGATTGGCATATACCCTGGGCAAGAAAACGAATTGGAGATAACTGATATATACAAACAGTATGAAGTGCTTGAACAGTATCTCGTTGAGGAAATTCCAGAATATATCCACGTTGTGTTAATCCCAGGCAACCATGACGCTGTTAGGAATGCAGATCCACAACCCAAGTTGCCAAAAGAATTGGTTCCGAGATTATACGAAGCTGAGAACGTACACCTTCTTGGCAGCCCAGGATGGGCAGAGCTACACGGCTTCAAGCTTTTACTGTATCACGGCACTTCCCTGGCTGATTTCGTTTCTCAACTGCCCCATGTAACTTTTGAAAAGCCAGAGTTGTTTATGGAAGAGGCCTTAAAGAAAAGGCATGTTCACCCATATTTTGGGGGAAAGCCTGTAATTCCTCAGAATGAGGATATAATGGTAATAGAGGAGACGCCAGACATATTTCACACAGGAGAGGCACATCACAATGCCTACTGTGTTTACAGGGGCACAGTTTGTATTTCTTCTGGGACTTGGCAAGAGACAACAGAATATCAAACAAAACAAGGGCACAAAGCTACGCCTGCCATACTTCCCATATTTGAGGCCAAAACAGGCAGAATAAAATCCATCCACTTTGATAGGGAATTTAGCGTGGAGGTAGTAAAGTGAATCCTGAAAAATACTTTGAAAATTTACTTGGCTCTGTAAAGCAGCTGTATGAGATAGGAGAAAAAGCAAGAAGCAGGGGTTTAGACCCTGAAATGCATGTGGAGATACCTCCTGCAGAAGACCTCGCAGCAAGGGTTGAGGGCTTAGTAGGCCCAGAACACGTTGCTGAAAGAATTAGAGAGCTGGAAAAGGACCTTGATAGATACGAGACAGCTCTCAAGATAATAGATGAGATTATTGAGGGAAAGTTTGGCTCTTTTCCTTCAAGGGAAGAACTAGCTTACCAGTGCATCAGGACTTCTCTTGCTATACTTACAGAATCGGTCACTGCTGCCAGCACTGAAGGCATTGCAGGAGTAAAAATAAGAAAAAATCCCGATGGTTCTGAATATATCTCTTTAATGGCAGCTGGGCCTATAAGAAGCGCTGGAGGAACTGCAGCTGGTTTAAGTGCTATGCTTGCTGATTACACAGCTAAAAGGATGGGACTGCAAAATTATAGGCCAACAGAGAGTGAGATTGAAAGGTATGTAGAGGAGATAAACATATACCACAACTCTATTGCCAGATTGCAATACAAACCATCAGACGATGAAGTTAGATACATAGTCAAAAACTGCCCCATCTGCGTTGACGGAGACCCAACAAGTATGCTGGAGGTTTCCGTATACAAAAACCTTCCACGCATTGACACAAATAGGATAAGAGGAGGCATGTGCCTCATCATAGGAGAAGGCATAGCTCAGAAAGCTGCTAAATTGCTGAAGCTGTCAAAAAAATATGGTTTTGGCTGGGACTGGCTTGAGGGTTTGGTGAAAGCTCCCAAAAAGTCGGCTGACGAAGATAAAAGCAAGCCTATAGACAAGTACCTATCAGATATTGTTGGTGGACGCCCGATATTTGCATATCCTTCAACTGTTGGTGGCTTCAGGTTAAGGTATGGAAAAGCCAGAAACAATGGTATTATGGCCAAATGTGTCCACCCAGCCACCATGGAAATACTTGATGAGTTTCCAGTCATAGGAACACAATTAAAAATAGAAAGACCTGGCAAAGGAACTGCTCTTTCAGTGTGTGACAGTATTGAAGGGCCAGTGGTGAGACTCAAAACTGGCGATGTCATTGCTGTGAACAGCCTGGATATGGCCAAGAGATTAAAAGAGGATATTGAAGAAATACTGTTTTTAGGAGACATGCTTGTTACATATGGTGACTTTAGAAAGAGCAATCACTCGCTACTGCCTTCTGGAAATTGTGAGGAATGGTGGGAGCAAGAGCTTGAGGCAAAGGGAATTAAATTAAAGGATAAGATTACTGCTAAGAAAGCTGTTGATTTAAGTAAAAAATATGGAGTGCCATTGCACCCGAAATACACGTATATATACGAAGCGCTTAGCAAAGAAGAGCTCATTGATTTGGTCAGATATTTGAAAGAGATGGAAGCTGAAGAAATGGAGGGCTTGGAAGGATTAAGGATAAAGAGGCTTGTTGGACCTTTGAAAAAAGAAAAGAGGCTTCTTGAAAAAATCTGCATACCGCACAAAGTTAGAAACAACATGGTAATAATAGAGGAGGCAGACGCAATATTGGAGACCTTGTGTGGGGAGAAATCGGAAAAAATTAGTGAAATAGCTGAGAGCTGTGATAGCAGCATAGAATTAGTGAAGCAAATAAGCAATGTTCCGATAATAGCAAAAGCACCTACCTTCATAGGGGCCAGGATGGGCAGACCTGAAAAAGCAAAACCAAGATTAATGAGCCCACCACCACATGTCCTTTTTCCAATTGCTAACCACGGGGGAAAGGTTAGAGATATCACCAAAGCCATAGATAGAGGAAAGATATCTGTGGAAATGCTGAATACATACTGTCCGAAATGCAACAAACCGATTGTTGGTTATAAGTGTCCTGATTGCGGCTCAAGGGCAGTAATAAAACACATATGCCCACAATGTGGTGAAGAAACAGAAGCATTCTGTAAAAGGTGTAGAGTGCCTGCTGTGCCATATAGCAGAAAGATTATAGACATTGGGGAGGAATTTGAGAGGATTAAAGAACACCTGAAAGAGGAAATACCAGACACCATCAAAGGAGTTATAGGCACTGTAAATAGGGACAAATATTACGAAGCGCTTGGGAAAGGAGTGTTAAGAGCAAAACACTCTGTTTATGTCTTTAAAGATGGTACGATTCGCTTTGACGCTACTGATATGCCCTTAACTCACTTCAAACCCTCTGAAGTTCACCTGTCAATTGAAAAATTGAAAGAAATAGGTTATACTCATGATTACAAAGGCAATGAATTGAAAGATGAAAACCAAATCATAGAGTTAGCTGTGCAGGATGTTATAATTCCAATAAGCGCAGCAGAATACTTGCTAAAAGCAAGTAAGTTTGTGGATGACCTCTTGGAAAAGTTTTACGGCTTGCCTCGCTATTATAATTGCGAAAAGATTGAAGACCTCGCTGGTCATCTGATTATAGGTTTGGCTCCGCACATTAGTGTTGGTGTGTTGGGAAGAATAGCTGGTTTTACGAAGGCAAGGGTTTGCTATGCGCACCCTTACTGGCATACTGCAAAAAGAAGAAACAGTGATGGCGATGAAGACACGATAATGCTAGCCCTTGATGCGTTCCTAAATTTCTCAAAGAGGTATTTGCCTTCAAGTAGGGGCGGAAGCATGGACGCCCCATTGGTATTAACCACAAAGCTGAATCCTGTAGAGGTTGATGACGAGGTCTTTGAGATGGAGCTTGTAAATAAATATCCTTTGGACTTCTATTATGCTACGCTGAAAAGGATGAGTCCCTATGACATAAAGATAGAGATAGTAAAAGACAGGTTGGAGACAGAAAAGCAGTACTCTGGTTTCGGCTTCACGCATGATTGTAAGTCAATAGAAGAAGGCCCGACAGTGACAATGTATACACAGTTGAAAACAATGACTGAGAAGGTGGAGAAAGAATTGAAGCTCGCAAAGAAGATAACGGCAGTTGATGAGAAAGATGTGGCAATGAGAGTGCTGAACTTTCACTTTCTCAGAGATATCTATGGAAATCTTAGGGCCTTTGGCCAGCAGACATTTAGGTGTGTCAAATGCAATACGAAGTACAGGCGAGTGCCACTGGTAGGGAAATGCACTAAATGTGGTGGAAAGCTTTTATTGACTGTTAATAAAGGAGGGATTGAGAAGTACCTCAGATTGTCGCAGGAAATGGCAAAAGAATACGGCTTAGGGGACTATGTTGAGCAGAGATTAAAGCTTGTAGAAAAAGACATAGAAAGCATATTTCCAAAAGAAAAAACCACACAGCAGACACTTGCCAGTTATATATAAATTAATACAAGTATAAGAAGAGCGATCGCAATTAAGGTGTATATGCCAGACCTTGTATGAAAAAGCCAGTAGAGCAATCCTGCTTCAGAGGCCTTTTCACCTGCTTTTGAGCTTGCCTTACTCGCTAATTTCAGGCTTGCCTTGGTGCTTTTACCTAATAGAGAGACAGTTTTCTTGCTAAGCGTCAGCCAGCCTTCTGGCTTTTTCATTAGCTTTAGAGTATCTGCTGTAATCTCAAGCCATGTCTTCTCCTTCTCAGGAACTTCTGATATGTTGAGAACCTGCCCAGAGACAGCGTCCACATTTATCCTTTGTATGCCTTTTGGCAAAGTCACGAAAACGCGCCATATTGGCCAATATAGCAACCTGAACCCTGACACTGCGACAGAATCCTTTCCCACATTAAACTGAGCAGCTAGCTTTATTTTACAGGTCTCCTTTAACTCATCTTTAGTCAAAGAAGCCTTCTCAAGCTCATAGTCAAAATCATGGGATATCTCTTTTTCATACTCTACCGGTCTCTCCTTCAAGATGTGAGAGAAAACTGGCTCTAACTCAGCAGTGACAGCATTTATGGCCATAGTGCCTGAAAAGCCTTTAGAAAATGTCTGGCCTTCCACATCTTGTTCAACCAATAGATCATAGTTAAATATGTAGATTGGGCTGTAAAGCAATTTAAAGCTCAGGAGCTCAAATTTTTTCCAGTTCTTTTCTCTAAGTATCTCTTCTATCAATGTTATGATGTCCTGGACACCCAAACTTAGTTTTAAGGCTGGGTGTTCTAGTATCTTGCTTGCCATCCAATCACTTTAGAGTCACTCTTTTACCACTTTGACCCTTGCAGGAGTGACCAGTACCTTATACTCTGTGACTCTGGCAATGTCACCGTTTATCTCGTGCACCATGCCTTTTATCTCAGAAACTGCCTGCCTCAGCTTTATTGTGTTTTTCTTGTAAAGAGGCTGGATATTTAGTATGACCATATTTCCTTTCTTAACTTCATTGTTCACTGCTTCTACGTCAGAGATGTCTTCCAATGTCATGGGCTTTACCCACATGTCCGCATGCTCTTCCAGCATATCGTCAGCATCAAGACCAAGGGTGTCAAGGTATTCTTCTATGTCTATCTCCTTGCTGCCTTTTTTAACCTTCCCAAATATTCCCATCTCTTTACCTCCTGAACTTTATTATTATTAACACAAACAAATATAATAATACCTAACTATAATTTAAGCTTATCATTGCGGGTGCTTTGATGGAGGATATATTTGAAAAGGAGATAAAAAAGTACACAGTATTTAAAAATAAGGATGTATTGAGTCCTCATTATTTGCCAGACAAGTTGCCCCACAGAGAAAAGCAGATAGATAAAATAATGAAGACACTAGCTCCTATTTTAAAAAACAGCAGAGCACACAACCTCTTCATTTATGGCAAAACGGGTGTTGGGAAGACAGCATCTGTAAAACACGTTTTGAAGAATATGGAAACTGTGAAGGAGAAGTATAATGTTAATGTGAGAGGGGTCATAATTAATTGTGTTAAGTCTAACTCAAAATACCAAATCATGCTTTCAATAGCAGAACGCTGTTATCCCAACGAGAATTTCAGTGGTTATTCTTTTGCGCCAATAGTTGATAAAGTGATGTCTTTCATGGAAAAAAACAACTTACATTTAATTGTAGTATTGGACGAAATAGACAAAGTGAAGACAGAGCTGGATGAATTGATATATACTCTAACCAGGATCAACGATGATCTGAGAAGAGGCAGTCTTACTTTAATAGGTATTAGCAACAGAGCAACCTTCAAGGAAGCGCTTGACCCCAGGAGCAAGAGCAGTCTGTGTGAAGAGGAGTTGGTTTTTCCACCCTATGACGCAGAGCAACTTGAAGAGATTTTGAGGGAGAGAGTGGTTGATGGATATAAAAAAGGCAGTGTTGATGCTTCTGCTATACGCCTGGCTGCTGCCCTCGCTGCTCAGGAATCAGGAGACGCCAGATACGCCTTGAAATTGATAACAAAAGCAGGTGAGATAGCAGATGATGAGGGAAGCAAAAGAGTAACAGACAGGCATGTGGAGAAAGCGAGGAAAAAGGCAGAAGAGGAGATAATATATGAAATAATAAATACGCTGCCTGAGCACCAAAAGATAGTCCTGTATGCCGTTGCGCTTCTCAGCAAAAGCAAATCATACTATAAGACATTGGCGGATGGAAGTGATAAGGAAAGAATCCTATTTACTGGAGAGATATATGATGAATATAAAAGATTATGCAAGCAGAGGGGTAGAAAGGCAAGGAGCTCTAGATGGTGCAAGCAATATATAAATGACCTAGAAATGCTTGGGCTTTTGACTACATCCATATCTGGTAAAGGTGTTAGGGGAACTACCACCTTGGTAAAGCTGGATTTCCCGCCAGAGAACATAGAAAGAATTCTGAAAAGGGAGTTGGGTTAATGCCTCTAAATTATGCACTTAGCTGGCTATTGAATTTTATAATAATGGCAGTAATCGCTGCAATCGTTGACAAGGCGTATGAAAATAAGATAGAAGAGCACCAGTTATTGGGTGCTTTCATACTTTTTGCCATGCCTACGCTGATTGAGTTGGCCTCTTTTATAATTAGAGGCAGACCATCGCTTTTTTGATTTACTTGGCCCATGAGAGCAAAGTGTTCAGGGCTCTAAGCCTTCTTGAAAATTTCCTTCTCTCCTCGCGAAGCTGTTTTATTCTCGCATCTATGGCTTCTATATTATTCCTGATGCTTTTTTCAGCGTTCTCTCTTACAGATGACCTTCTCTTGCCTATGATAGATGTCCTTGCTTCTTTTAGCCTCTCTCTGTATTCTGCATTGTTGACAAACATCTTTATCATTTTTCTCCACTTTTTATCGCGCATAAGTGTTATGGGAGGGTCAACAATGTCAACACTTTTCCTGTACTCTTTGTCTAAGTTTATTTTCAAGATGTGTTGCCAGTAGAGTGGGTCTATAAATCTTGAGGCGTTTGTAAAAAAGTTATTTGTTATAAATGACCTTCGCTTTCTCTCAAAGAATCGGAGCTGTTTGTCTATATACGTCCTTTTTTTCTTTATCTCTTCAATTTGGTATAAAATGCGCCTCTTGTTTGGATAGATGAGCTCTGTGTTGTCCTGACCGTTTAATTTCAAAACACCGCCCATCTCTAAATAAGTAGTAATGGCTTTATCTAAATCCTGATTTCTCTTACGCCACTCCTCTGCTACATATTTTTTATATTCAGAGGCACTACCTATAATACGCATTGACAAAAGGAAGGGATTGAGAAATTAAAAAGATTGTGGTGATAGTATGATACCTACGCTGAACCCCAGGCAGATGGAAAGGCTAATGAAACAAATGGGCATAAAAAATGAGAACATAAGTGCTAAGAGAGTTGTAATAGAAACAGATAGCGGGAAATTAATTATAGAAAACCCGCAGGTCATGAAAGTAATGATGGCCGGTAATGAAAGTTTCCAGATAAGCGGTGAAGTGAGAGAAGAGAAAGAAGAGAACAATGATGTAAAGATAATCATGGAGAAGACAGGCAAAAGCAGAGAAGAGGCAGAAAAAGCATTAGAGGAATGTGGTGGAGACATCGCTGAGGCCATTTTGAGATTGTCTAGTTAGTCCTGTAATTCACTATCCTGCCGTAAACAATGTTGAAGTAAATGTTTTTATTGAACGTATTGCCAGGAATAGCTGTAAATGGCAGTGACATCGTCATGGTCTCGCTTGGGACCTTATATCTAATGCCATTTAGAGTAACATAAGAGGGGAGTAGCACTTCCCCTATAGAATATTCGTTTAAAATTTTTATCTCATTTCTTTCAGCAAAGGACTCAAAGTGCTGCTTTATCCTCATTAATGTCTCATGAGAGATGCTGTTATTGCTTGAGTTCATGGGGGCTGTGAATGTTATTGAAAATGCGGTCCTATTCGCAGTTGGAGGTATTATGTCCAATGCTATGCCAAAGGAGTCATTAAAGCGCAAGGCATTGTAAAAATCATCTTCTGATATATTCAGCGAAGCGTCATATGAGCCGATTATAGTTGCGTTTGTAATTTGCTTCAAAGTAACGTTGAGAATCTTTGCGCTTTCATTGCCTGCAGAAGCAAGAGACACAGGCAGTCCAAGATAGGGCTTTAAATTTATAAGGTCTGTATCATAACATAGTGATTGTACGCCAATCAGCTTGTAATTAACTGTTGTTGTCATTATATTGTCACAAAACAGCTGGACTGTGTCGTTCTTCCTTTTAGAATACAGCAGTATCGCAGCAATTGTTTCGTTGCTGCTTTTTACTGTCTTGCTGCCTTCTTTTGTTCTTGCCTTGAATTTGTCTGGCAGTTTCACTTTGCCAAGCATAATTGGGAGGTTTGACTGCCTCCAGTCAATGTAATCACTTAAATCATATGCAAGTAGAAAACCTAAGCGTAGTGTGTTTGTTTTGCTGTCTATAGGAACCTCAACCTTATACTGATAACCAGGACCATATGGATTGAGCGTCATAGACAATGAGGCGTTTGTAGATGTACTGTTGGCTATCCTCTCTTGAATGATGTTTTTATTTCCCAAAGTAGACACAAAGGTAAAAGCAAGGCTGTCTCCAGTATCAACAACAGAGGCATTTATGTAGGCAGACATCTTGTAAAATTCCGGGCTTTTTTCCTTTTTTGGCTCATAGTTTATGACTTCCTCTCCCCTGTGGGATAGCAGGTAGGTTAAAGGGCCTGCTGACAGCACAAGCACTGCCACGACTAAAAGTATTATAAGCTGTTTGTTCATATTTAATCAACTCCAAGAGGTGAATATATTATGAGTGAAATTATTAAAGTAAGTTACACTGGCAAGGTAAAGGATACTGGTCAGGTCTTCGACACCACTTATGAAGATATTGCCAAGGAACATGGCATATACACTGATAAATTTGTCTACGGTCCAGTGCCTGTAATATTAGGCACGGGAAGCATTATAAAAGGATTGGAAGAGGAGCTTTCTAAGATGAAGGTTGGTGAGAGTAAAACAATCACTGTAAAGCCTGAAAAAGGCTTTGGGGAAAGAGACCCAAAGTTGCTTAAGCTAGTGCCTATGAAGGTCTTCAAAGACAGTGGGTTTGAGCCGAGACCAGGCCTTGTTGTTTCTCTGGAGGACGGCCTAAAAGGAAGGATTGTCAGTGTGTCAGGTGGAAGGGTGCAAATAGACTTTAACCACGAATTGGCGGGAAAGACCTTAGAATATGAGGTCAAACTTGAAGCCAGGGCTGAGACAGATGAAGAAAGAATGCAGATGATAGCTGAGATGGTATTTCCTAAGCATAAATTAAAGCTAAGAAAAGAAGAGGATGAGATAACAGTAGAGATCCCAGAGGAGGCTTCAAAGCTTAAGGAGCTCGAAGTCAGAAAGAAAACCCTGATTGAGCTACTAAAAAACTACGCAGGGGCAAAGAAGGTCAAGGTTGTAGAGGAATACTGAACATAAGCTTTAAATATGAATTAACTCACTAAATAAGCGAATAACCCTTATTTTAGAGTATAAACAGGAGTTAATTGAATGGCATATGAGGACCTACCTAAAAAAGGCACAACAACTGTTGGTTTGCTTTGCTCTGATGGAGTGATATTGGCCAGTGAAAAAAGAGCGACTATGGGCAATCTTATTGCCAATAAAGAAATAGACAAGGTCTTACAGATAGCAGATCACATAGGTATCACAATAGCTGGCCTTGTTGGTGATGCTCAAGTAATTCAGAGAATTATGAAAGCACAGATTGCATTGTATGAGGTGCAGAGAGATAGAAGGATAAGTGTTCAGGCCGCTGGTACGCTGCTGGCGAACATCCTTCAAGAAAATAAATATTTTCCATACTGGTTGCAGATAATTCTTGGTGGTTATGATAGCTCCCCTAGGTTATATTCACTGGACATGAGTGGCTCACTCATAGAAGAAAAGAGCGTATCTACTGGCTCGGGCTCACCAGTTGCATATGGTGTATTGGAAGCCAGATACAAAGAAGGAAAAACAGTGAAGGAAAACATTCCCATTGCAGTTGAGGCTTTAAGCGCTGCTATGGAAAGAGATGCATTTTCAGGCAATGGCATAAACATGGCAGTAATAGACAGCAAAGGATTCAGAAAGTTAAGCGATGAGGAAGTAAAAGCTCTCTTAAAATAAAAAGTCACGAAGGTGGCTCATTTTGGTAGATATAATTAAAGAAATTGATAAGCAAGTAAGGGAACTTCTGCCTCCTGAGAGCATGATAACTGCAGTAGAGGCAGAGGGACCAGAGATAGTGATATACACAAAAAACATAGCTCTATTTCTGGATGATGAATCCCTTATAAAAATGCTGGCCTCAAAGCTGAAAAAAAGGTTCATAGTGAGAAGCGATAGCTCTCTTCTTGAAGACCCTGAAAAAGCTGAAAAAAAGATAAGAGAGATTATCTCGGAAGATGCAGGGCTTGAAAGAATTGTGTTTAACCCAACATTTAACGAGGTCATAATAGAAGCAGGGAAGCTCGGTCTTGTCATTGGGCGCGGAGGAGAGACTCTCAAGAAAATCGTAAAAGAAACAAAATGGGTGCCAAGGTTATTGAGAGTGCCAAGCATGGAATCAAGCATAATGAAAGGCATAAGAGATATAATGATAAAGGAAAGTCAAGACATAAAAAAGAATCTCAAAAAAACAGGCAAAAGAATCTACAGAATTCCTAGCAAATCAACAGACTGGATAAGAATAACAGCTTTGGGGGGTTGCAGGGAGGTAGGTAGGTCAGCTCATTTGCTTGAAACGCCAGAAACAAAAATCCTGATTGACTGTGGCCTAAATGTTGCTAGCAGTAATCCAGAACTGGCTTTCCCATATCTAGACAGCATAAACTTTTCTCTTGATGAACTGGACGCTGTTATAATATCTCATGCTCATTTGGACCACTCAGGATTCCTTCCATACCTTTACAATTACGGGTATAAGGGACCTGTATACTGTACGCCCCCCACAAGAGACCTGATGGCCTTGCTGCAAAAGGACTACATTAAGGTAATTGCAAAAAACGCTAAAGATGCCCCGTATGGTGAGAAACACATAAAAGAAGAAATAAAGCACACAATCACGAGAGAGTATGGAGAGGTCACTGATATAGCGCCTGATGTGAGGTTGACATTCCACAATGCAGGACACATCCTTGGTTCTGCAATGGTTCACTTACACATAGGGGAGGGAGCCCATAATCTTGTTTATACAGGCGATATAAAGTTTGGATATACTGAGCTTTTCGACCCAGCGGAAGTAAGGTTCCCAAGGTTGGAGACTCTTATCATGGAAAGCACATATGGGGGTGTTAAGGACATTCAGCCTCCTCGTTACATCAGTGACAAAAAGCTTATAGAAACAATAAAGGAAACTATAAACAAGAATGGCATTGCACTGATTCCTGCTTTTGCCATAGGCAGGGCGCAGGAAGTGATGCTTGTCATAGAAAACTATGCCAGGCAGAAAGGCTGGGATATTCCAGTATACCTTGATGGTATGATAAAAGAAGCTTCTGCAATACATACAGCTTATCCAGAATATCTAAAAAGCTCTCTGCAAAGAAAAGTTTTGCACAACAACTCCCCTTTCAATTCAAACATCTTCCAGGAAGTAGATCCAAAACAAAGGGAAGTGATAATAGAGAGGGGAAGGGCTGTTGTGATATCACCTGCTGGTATGATGAACGGTGGCCCTGTCCTGGAATATTTCAAGGCACTGGCAGAGGATGAGAGAAATACATTGATATTTGTGGGCTATCAGGCAGAAGGGAGTTTAGGTAGAAAGATACAAAGGGGCGTTAAGGAAGTGGCTCTGGAAAACGACAAAAAAGTGGAGTCATATCAGATAAAGATGAATGTTAAGACCATAGAGGGCTATTCAGGGCATGCTGATTACAATCAGTTATTGGGCTTTTTCAAGAAACTTTCTCCGAAACCAGACAGGGTCCTACTTGTTCATGGTGAGGAAAGCAAATGTTTAAACCTAGCAAGAAACTTGTCATACAAATTCCGTGTTGAGGCTAATTGCCCAAGGAACCTTGACAGCACGAGACTGAAATGAAAAATATTAAATGCTTTAACAGTCAAAAGATAGCTGATAGCTATGTCTGGATTTAGGCATATAAAAGAAGTAATGAAAGACGAATATGTTGGTAAGAGTGTAAAGTTGAGGGGCTGGGTTTATAGGCAAAGGTCCTCTGCCAAAGTGGCATTTATAGTCCTTAGGGACGTTACTGGAATAATACAGTGCACTGTTAAAGCAGGACATCCTGATTTCAAGAAAGCTGTTGACACGAGTATAGAGTCAAGCGTTGAGTTGGAAGGCAAAATTGTAAAAGACGAAAGGGCGCCAGGGGGCTATGAGCTCGCTGTTGATAAGTACAAAATAGTCCACCTAGCAGAGCGCTTTCCTATTGTGAAGGACCAATCTGTTGAATTTCTTATGGATGTTAGACACCTTGCCTTGCGTTCTAGAAGACTGACTTCTATTTTAAAGATAAGGTCTACTGTGTTATATGCTCTCCATAATTACTTGCGCTCTGAGGGCTACTATGAGGTGGAAGCACCGATCATATCAGGAGCTTCAAGCGAAGGGGGGGCAGAGGTCTTTGAGCTTAATTATTTCGGGAAGAAGGCATACTTAACCCAGTCCTGGCAATTCTATGCTGAAAATATGATCCATGCTTTTGAAAAGGTGTATTGCATGGCTCCAAGTTTCAGGGCAGAGAAATCCCACACATACAGGCATTTAACAGAGTACTGGCACTGCGAGGTTGAAGCTGCATGGGCAGATATGGAAGAGATGATAAGAATCGCCGAGGGCTGTGTCGTGTCAGCTGCTAAAAGCATCCCTAAACAGAATGCTGATGATTTAGAAGTTCTTGGCATTGACAAAGGAAGATTTGAAAAGGTAAAAGCGCCGTTTCCAAGAATCACATACAAGGAAGCTGTTGATATATTAAACGAAAAGGGAGTGCCAATAAAGTATGGTTATGACTTTGGAGCAGAACATGAGAGAAAGCTAACTGAAGCTTATGACAGACCACTAATAGTAACCAATTATCCCTCTGAAATAATGGCGTTCTACAAGGCAGAGGACCCAGAACAGCCTGGCACGAGCAAAAACTTCAATGTACTTGCTCCAAAGGTAGGTGAGATAATAGATGGTTCAGAGCGAGAACCAGACATAAACAAGATATTGGCAAAGTTAAAAAAAGAAGGTAAAAACCTGGAGGCAGTTGATTGGTATCTGGATGGCAGGAGATATGGAAGCGTTCCGCATTCTGGCTTTGGCCTTGGTGTTGAAAGATTGATTCAATGGCTTCTAAATCTTGACCATATAAGAGATACGATTGCCTTTCCTAGGTTCATAAACAGATTTACTCCTTGAGTAGGTATCCTGAAAAGTCAACTTCGTCACTTTTTCTTTTGCCTGACAGTATCTTCAAGATTTCCTCAACGGCAGATTCTGGAGACAGATTACTCACATCTATCTCATAAACCCTGGAATCACCATAATTTTCAACTGCTTTTATAGAACAGTAATCAAGCGCCTCTGCTTCCAGGTTCTCCCTGATTTTATCCTCGGAATAAGCTCTTTTCTTAAGCCTCTCTTCTAAAATTTCTGGTCTGCAACGCAAAACAATTACAATGGCGTCTGACAATTTGAACTCGCAAAGCAAGTGGGATTCAAGAATAACGTTGTTGAGCTTGTTCAATTCCTTCTTTAACTCGTTCATCTTAACAATCAGTTCACCATCCACAATCTTTGAATATATGTGTTTTTTCTTTACAAAATCAGAAACGTGAATGACCTTCATCTTCAAGCGCTCTGCAAGCAACTTTGCAATTGTCGTTTTTCCAGTCCCAACAGAACCTGTTATAACAATCTTGTTATACATCTATTCGTCCTCTATCTCGTCATTTATATCAAAAGCAGGGGATGCAACGACAAGTATACGTGCTTCTCTCCCATTGCTAAAGGCTTTATGCTTTGTGCCTGGCTTTATTACAAGCAAATCGCCCTTATTGAGTATTTCTTTTTTCTTATTGTCAAGAAGCACGGTTATGCTTCCATCAAGAACGTAATAGGCCTCTGTTGTTCTGTTGTGGTGGTGGTTTTTAGTTTCACCAGATATGTCTACCACTGAGATGTTAAAATCAGGATGGTCTTCTTTTGTCGTTAATTCTTTTATCATACCGCAGATTATGGGGCGTTCCCTAACTTCGCTTCCCCTTACCACAGTATACAAAATAACACCTGTTTTATTTGAAATCATTTTTATTAATTATGGTGTTCTTATTATATATTTATGTTTGAGGGAGTAAGATGAAAGCTGTAATCCTTGCTGCTGGAAAAGGAATTAGAATGCTGCCTCTGACAAAAGAAAGGCCAAAGCACCTTATAGAAGTGGCAGGCAAACCTTTTCTGCATTACGTTATAAATGCTGTACATAAAGCAGGCATTAGCGACATAGGTATAGTAACACATTACAAAGAGGAGATGATAGCTGATTTTATTAAAGAGGAAAACATAGACGCTGAATTGATACACCAAGAAAACACAAATGGTACAGGAGCTGCCATAATGTCTGCTAAGGACTTCACTGAAGGCAAAGATTTCATAGTGCTTATGGGAGATGGTCTGTACTCCTATTTGGACATAAAAAAGCTCAACAATGGTGATGCTTTTTGGTATTTGGCATGTAAGAAACATGAAAATCCAGAGAGATATGGTGTCATAGTGCTTGGAGACAATGGTTTTATAAGAAAAATCATTGAAAAGCCAAAAGAGCCGCCAAGCAAGCTGATAAACATTGGTTTGTATAAATTCAAGGCAGATGTTTATGAAAAGCTGGAGGCAGCCCCTATTTCTGAAAGAGGAGAGATAGAGGTTATTTATGCCCTCAACAAAGCTTGTGAGGAAAGGAAGCTCAAAGCCTTGATAACTGATTATTGGGCAGACCTGGGGCGCCCTGAGGATATCCCTATTGTTGAGCGCATAATAAAGGAAGGGCGATTTCCACTATAACAGCAGGTTTTTTATTTCTTCAAGTCTTAATGGAAGCATGGCTGAATTTGTTAAGACATGCAGGTACTGCTTTCTTGAAAAAGGTATAACGGTTCCTCTAATAAAAAATGATAAAGGAGAGTGGGTCTGCCCAAATAACCCAAATCACAAGTATGTAGAAGACATAGAGATAGCATAGGAGGGATCGCATTGTCTATAAGCTTAAGCAAGGTCGAGAAAGAGCTATTTTTAGATATAATGCTTCCAGAACTTAAGAAAAGGGCTTCAGAAGAGGCCAAAGGGCGACTGCTTTATGCTTTAAAAACAGGAAAGTTAAGTGACAATGACTTAGCAACTGTATTTCCAGAGGACTATTATGCCTTTGTGGATTTTTTAAAGAGGAAATCCCGTTTTAGCTTTCTGAGGAACAGGTTTTATGTCTATGAATACTTTTTTAAAGTCCACAATGCGCACAGCAAAAGCAAGGTGCTACCTGCCAAGGTGGTGGGATTCAAAGCTGAGATAAAAAAAGGAAAGCAAGTGATGAAGGCAAAGATTAAATATTATGATGGGAGCTTGGAGGAAGGTGCCTTAGATGTCTTTGAGAACATAACTGTGGATGACATAAACCTCCAAAAGTATGTGCTTGTCCATAACAAGACTGTCTGCAAAGTGATAAATAATAAAGAATACAGTAATATCATAAGCAAATATTTTAGGTGATCTTATGGCATGGGTGATAAAACATGATGTGGATGCCTGTATAGGTTGTGGTGCCTGTGTGGCTATATGCCCTGACAACTGGGAGATGGAAGGAGGAAAATCAAGGCCTATAAAAACCGAAGTAGAGGATATTGGGTGCAATAAAGAGGCTGCTGATGCTTGCCCTGTGCAATGTATTCATATAGAGGAGAAGAAATAATGCATGAGATAGCTATAGCTAAGAAGATAGTCGAGGACTTGTCAGCGTATAAGAACATAAAGGCAGTTACAATAGAGCTTGGCGAGTTGGCCCCCATAACAGCTGAAGAGCTGGAAGATGCTTTATCTGCTTTGGCCAATTGGAAGCTGAAAATTATTAAAAAAGAGTCTATAGTGGAATGTGAATGTGGATATAAGGGAAGGGCCAAGATAAGGGAAAGGAAGCATGATATAGTAATATATGAATGTCCAAACTGCGGTAAAATACCTGAGATCATTCAGGGTGGAGACATAGTAATAAAGCAAGTTGAGATTGAAGATTGACATGAAACTCCTTGTCTTTGGCAACAAATACCTAAAAGAAGACTCCATGGCAATCGCTGTGGCAGAGGAATTGGAGAAAAATATTGACATAGAGTACTGTGAGGATCCATGGCAGCTCCTAAACCATGAAGGTGAGCTTTTCCTGCTGGATGTTGCTTCCAACATAAACAACGTGCGCAGAATAGAAGATGTCTCTGAGCTTGATGTAGGGAAGAGTGTCTCATTGCACGACCTAGATTTATCATATTTTTTAAAGCTTATGAAAGCAATTGGAAAAGAGCTTAAGATAACAGTAATCGCAGTACCTCCCCAAGGTAATGCTAAGAAATTGGCAGATAAGGTTATGAAATTACTGCCAGACCAACTTTAAAAAGTGGGCACTGCAGGAGATGCAAGGGTCGTAGGCCCTTATCATTTTTTCAAGCTCAAGTTTTATTTTCTCTTCTTTCATGTGAAGTATCTCTGGAAGATATGCCTTTATATCTAGTTCCAAGCTGTGTAGGTTCTGTACTGTTGGAGTTATAATCCTCGCCCTCTCAACTCTTCTCCCATTTATTGCATAATCATGTATTAAAACCCCTCTTGGTGCTTCTGTTATTGCTATTCCGCGTCCCTCTCTTCTTTCCGGCTTTTTTATCTCCTCTTCTCTGCCATCTACTTGTTCAAGCAATTCAATGCATTTATCTATTAGATGAACGTTTTCAACGGCCTGGGCCACATTGTTCATATATGGTGAGTCTGAAGGAATTGTGTGTTTTAACTGTGAAAGCAGTGCTTTTGCCTCCTTAGAGATTTTGTCTCTGTTTATAGTAAGTCTGGCCAAAGCTCCAACCATATATGGCTTTTGCCTGAAAAACGCTTTCTTAGCTGTAGAGTCCCTGACTAGTGCTTCACTTATGTAGTCCTCATATTCATGGACCTCAAAGCTTTGTCCCTCGCTTGACACGACATTGCCTCTCAAAAAAGGATATGACTTCCCATCGTGTAAGGCAAGATACAACCTATCCCTTGCAAAATTAGGATAGTTAAGACTGTCAAAAAGCTCTGCCATCCAGATTGCAGTTTCACGCGCTTTTTCCAGAGAAGAGATTAGGTGTTTTGCCTCTTTTCTTGTTGGAAATCTGCTCATACCTCCAACGCGAGGGGTTAGGGTATGGATTGCTCTGCCACCTATGGTCCTGCATATGTTGTCTGAAAGCATTTTTATTTCCAAGGCTTTTTTGATGTAGTCAGGCTGTTTTTTGGCCATTGCTATAGCACTTTCAAAGCCGAAATAATCAGGCAGCACGAAGAAAAGCAAGTGCAAAGCGTGGCTCTGTATAACAGATGCAAGTACTATTATCTCTCTCAGGTTCCACACATAATCGCTAACTTCTATCCCCAAAGCCCTTTCAATGGCTTTCAAACCAGTGATTTGGTGTATCTGGCTGCAGAAGCCACATATACGGGAAACGATATCAGGAACGCTTTCTGGCTCATTATCTAAAACAATCCCTTCAAAGAACCTTGCTCCTTCCGTAACCTTCATTTTGACATCTTTCACTTCTCCTTTGTCTACTTTAATGTAAAGAGCGGCATGGCCCTCTATCTTAGCTATGTGGTCCAAATTAATAATTCTCCCCATATTCTATCACTCTCTTTACTTTTTTTGAGTTGCTCATATAAACACTTAAGATGTCTTCTATTTGCCCTATCGAATAGCCCATCTCAGTTAATTTCTTCAAGAGCTGTTTCACATTTCCCTCGTTCAGAAAACCCCTGCAACCGTAGCAACCACGTCCTGCACTTATGCAAATGGCATTGCAGCCTTTGTGTGTTATTGGCCCAAGGCAAAGTATGCCTTTTTCCAACAAGCATTCATGACCTAAGGCCCTACATTCCACACAGACAGGTTCCTCATTTATGTTCTTTGGTTTTTGACCAACCATCAATTTCTTTAACAGCTTGACTATATCTTCTGCAACAGGTGGGCATCCCCATATCTCATAGTCCACCTTAACATGCCTTCCTATGCCTGAGACCTCTGTTGCGTCTTTTATGAAGCCAGGAGGATAAACAGCATGCACAACCTTGTCTTGAGGCATAAAGTTCTTCACTGCTTGGACGCCCCCATGCGTTGCGCAGGTTCCAAGTGCTATAAGAATCTTTGACTTTTTCCTTATTTGCTTTATTTTCTTAATGTCTCTCTTATTTACAACTGAACCTTCCACTATGCTTATGTCAAAGGGCCCTCTCTTGTTTTTATCCTTGAGCAGAGGAAAATGACTTATCTCTATATATCGTTCCAGCTGCAACAACTGTTTAAAAGCTTGCAATAGCACCACTTGACAACCATCACAAGAGGTTAGCGAGAACACAGCTAACTTTAATCTTTTCATTGTCAGTCCTCCAAATCTTTGGCTATGCTGTATGGAAACACAGGCCCATCTTTGCATATAAATACGTTACGAACCATGCAATGCCCGCACTTTCCTATGCCACAGTGCATTAAGCGTTCAAGTGAAACGAAAATCCTCGACTCATTAAGGCCTTTGTTAAGCATCTTCTCTGCAGCGAACTTAATCATAACTGGTGGACCGCATATTATTGCAAAGCTCTTCGGCTCAAAGCTGATATTATCTAGCATCGTTGTTACTACGCCTACATGCCCCTTCCAAGTCTTATCCCCTCTGTCAACACTCACATATAGCTCAACATCCTTTTCCCAGTTCTTAAAGTATCTCTTAAATATCAGCTGCTTCGGACTTCTGAATCCAAAGAAAACCTTCACATTGCCGTACCTGTTCCTGTTTTTTATTATGTACTCAAGGGCAGCCTTAACAGGCACTATGCCTGTGCCACCTGCTATAAGACATACGTCATTGCCTTCCATTTCCTTCATTGGAAAACCATTGCCATAGGGGCCTCTAACCCATATTTTATCTCCTTTTTTTAAAGATGCAAGTGTATTTGTAACATTCCCCACAGACCTGATAAGCAGTTCAACATAATCCTCGCTGAAAGAAGCAAAGCCAAAAGGGGCCTCTCCTATCAATGGATATGACGCTTCAAGTATCTGTCCTGGCTTGTGTTTAGGATTCCACTTGATCTTGTAAGATACAGTGTCATCAGTCTCCCTATGTCTTTCTATTATCTCAACTGCTTTTGGAACATATGGGTTCATTCCTCTCCCAACCTATTCACTATATCAAAAATATTGATATTGACAGGACAGGTATCTATACACCTGCCGCAACCAATACACATCCTCAGACCATACTGTTTAATTGACCAGTACAGCTTATGATAAGCGAAATGCCTCAACTTCTTATATGTCTCTTTTCTGAATGTCATGCCTCCAGCCACTTCAGTGAAGTCTTTTAATTGGCAGGATGCCCATCTCCTTTTCCTATACCCTGTTTCTGGGTCCTGCACTTCATCCTCTATCGTGAAGCAGGTGCATGTTGGACATGCAATAGTGCACGCAGCGCAGGACAAACACTTTTCAGCTTCTGTCTTCCATAACTCGTCATGAAAATATTTTTCCATCTTAGCTAATTTTTCTTTTTTAAACGTTTTTGATTTGGGGTATTTGTGCTCGTCCCTGTCTGTCTCTTCAAATAGCTCGTTTATCAATTTTTTTCCCTCATCACTACCTACCCTGACAATGAAGCCATCGTCTACAGGAGTAAGAAGAAGGTCATAGCCTGATTCCACCTTGTATGTCCCAAAGCTTTCACAATAGCAGTTTTCGCCTGCCTTTTCACACTCGATAGCAATTATTATAGTGTTCTTTCTTCTCGATTCATAAAAACTATCTACATAATTGCCAGATAAAAATACCCTGTCCATCACTGCAATGCCGTGGACATCGCATGGTCTGACGCCAAATAAAACCCTCTTCGTTTTATTTAGTAGGGGCTTTGCAGAGAATTCTCCGTCCCTCTTCGAAAACAGAAGGAGGTTTTCCTCATAAGGTAAAAGGAATTTCTTTGGTGGATATAGTGTATTCACATAATCCAAATGAAACTCATCTTCTGACTCCAAAACCTTATAATCGTAGTGGTTTTTCTCTTTAACGGGAGCTATCACTATGTGCTCTTTTATTAAGGTTTTGAGGAAGGCTTTCAGGTCTCTTAATAAGTAAGGCATCTCTATAATAACTTATTGGCTCTATAAATAGCTTTATCTTTTTCTTAATCCATAATATAAGACATGAGACATGAACTGATGTTATTGCTCGTAATTATATTGCTCAGCTCTGCTTGTATAGTGGAAAACCAACCACCAGCAGAAAAAACATTTGAAATAAATGAAACAAGCAAAAACGAAAGTTTTGATCCGCTAAAAATTGTGATTAATGAAAGTGAAATAGAAGCATACGAACTGAACCTAGACCTGTGTTTATCAGAAATGAACGCAAGCTATCTGCTGCCAGAACGCATAGCTAATATTCCAAGAGCTTTGCATCCAGACTATAAAGTAGCAATCCTAAGGGTGCTGAATTTCAGCAGGAGAGGAGTAAATGTGAGTGAGAGGGCATTCTCTGTGTATGGGGTAAAGTTAAATGGCCAGATCAGGAATTTTATAGAGGTAGTGGTGGAAGATTATGTTGGGGAAAGTGATTACAAAAAAGAAGTGGAAAATCTTCTGAAAGACATTTCTGCAAAGGGCTATAAAGAAACAGAATTGGGTCATTTGAAGGTCCTCTATAAAATAGGCAGTTCAGAACACCTAAGACACCGCTTCTATGTGTTAATACCAAAAGGCAGAAGAACCATAGAAGTGAACATGGGGAGAGATATAGCAAATGAGGATGCCATGAAACTGTTAAAATCCTTCTTATACCACAAATGTCTCAATCAATAGAGCGCAATATCATCTTCATCTCTTCATCCTTCTTTTGTTTGGGCTTCCTCAAAATTAGCACAGCTGAACCAACGAGCAAAATAGGGATTAAGATGTACTCTGTTTTAATCTGGGGCATTGTTGGTTTTTCATCTATGTCTCTAAGTAGGTTTGCAACCTTTGTGTAATAACCGCTTTCGAAAAGCTTTGCTGCTTTTTTTACTTTTGCCAATAGGACACTGTCGTCTGGTCTTTCCTGTAGAGCGGATGTCGCTTGTTTTAGGTAAGCTATGGCTTTGCTTCTCGCTTGTCTTATGTTTTCGTTTACGTCTTTCACGAAGTTTTGCATTTCGTAATTTTCAGCAATCAGTCCTTCCTTACCGTATTTGTCTATAAGGCTGCTGAGGTTCATCCTTTCTAGGTCTCTGATGAAATTACGGTGTTTTTGGTAGTTCTGCATCACGCTGTCATTAGCAGAGCTGTTGAATGCCTTTTGGTAGTCAGAAATTAAGCGTTCTAAATGCCTGTAAATGCTGTTGTTTTTTATTTTCATCAGAGCCAGGTCTTCAGTTGTCAGCAGCTTATGCCTCAAAGCAGAGAGGTCAACACTACCCTGCTTGAGCCAGCTCTGCTTTGTTTCCTCATAGCTTTTCACAAGCTCATCGCAGTCAACAAAGTCACAGATATCTGCAATCCTGTTGTGAATAGCGTCAAAAGCATTTATGTAATCAAGATAGCTACTAATATTGGTGCTGAAGCTTATGTTCTGGCTGTAATTGCTTTCAGCATGGCTACCATTGTCTTGAAGGTTGTAATAAGTTAAGTTATATCTGGACTTGTTATTATAGCAACTAATCTTAAGCTTCTTCTCGTATGTGTAGATATGCCCTCCTGCCAGCTGAGGTACTGTGAATGTAATTTTGTCTAGGTGCAGGAGCTTTGCAATATCTGGAGGCAGCTGCTTTGTAATCAAAGCTGGGCCTAAATACACCTTGAGAGGGTTTTTGAAAGACATAAGCAAGATAGCTTTACCGTCACAGCTTTTCGGTATTAATAATTTTATTTTCAAATTATCTGAAACAAAAGCAGGAGTAAGCGAAGAAATCTGCGAAAGCATGTCGCTTATCATGCGGTTGTATGAAAGCACCAGCTCGCCCAAATGGGTTCTAGGTTCAAGAGAGCTAAGCCTTTCATATTCTGTTTTCTTATCCCTGAGATATGAAGCGTCTAAGATAAAGCCCTGTTCTGTGAGTATTGAAATGGCATCCAGATAAGCATCTGCCTCTTGCCTTAATGCCTCAACGATGCCTAGATAAGCGTCTGTTTTGTATGTTAGTTGCTCCTCCAAGTCAGCCAATTCATCAGCCAAATTTTTATATCTCCTTGCGTCATTGAGCTTCTTTAAATTTTCAAAGCTTTTTCTCTCTTCGCTAACATCTACAGAGATGGATTCAAGAGAATTAAGCAATGCTTCTATGTGTCTCTTTTTCTCGCTTATTAGCTTGTACAGTGCTTCGTCAAAGTTCCCTTCGATGTTTTCCATATATTTTATCCCATTTATGTAAAGCTTAATGGCATAAGCTAAATTAGCTCCAGAAGCCTTATCTCCGTAAGAAGCTGCTTCGCCATAAAGACCTGATGAAAGCAAACCTTTGCTGAGCAAGCGGGACATAATTTCAGAGTACTTGCTCTTAAGCTCATTTTTAATGAAAGAGAGATAGTCCACACTTGAATTGTAGCAGGATTCCAACTGCTTCAGGTCTGACAGGCTTCGCCTCAGCACTATAATCCTGTTTGCCAGGTAATCATCGCTGTTTTTTGGAAAACGCTTTTCTATGTTGTTGTAAGTAAAGTCCAAATCTGTTATGCCGTCGCTGAGGCGGCTTTTTATCTCATCTATTGGGGGATTGCAGCTGTAATTGCTATGAAATTCGGACAAATCCACGTAATTGCCTATATCGCTTACTGTCTCTTCATCTAGGTAATTTAGACCAAGTGATTCAGCTGTCTTCTCTTTCTTGAACTTGTCTAGATAAAGCTTGACGTTATGCTTTAAGATATAGTATTCGTCTTTCATATCCTGCTCTGAATTAAGGGCAGCCACATGTAGGTTGTAAACCTTTTTGGCAATGCTGTCTGTGTTATAGCCTGCAAGGTCATTAAAGCGTTTTGCTATGGGTTCGTTGGCATCTGTGCTTTTGCATAAATAACATGCAATGAATATTCTCTCATCTGCTGAGGCCTTACTGCAATCGTAATTGCAATATTCGCTGTTGTGGAGTATGTCATATATCCTTTCATAGGTGGCAGAAGCAAAGCCAGAGTAAGAGGGAAGGTCTGCTCCTAAGCTGTCCAGTTTTTCCATATCTTTTATTAGTTCTATCCTTGCAACAGCCATAAGGTTCTCAAGCCCGGATCTCAACTCAGTGAACATATCCGCATACTGCAGTATTTCATAAGTGAGGGCTCCTTTGTTTAAAACTGGAACACCTTTAACAATGTCATAGATGCTGCCTCTTTTATGTAGCTTCAGCTCAATTGCCTTGCTAATTACATCAGAAAGGGACTGCTTAAATTCTGTGCTAGCTTCTCTAAAGTCATAAAACACAAGTTCAGAAGAATAGCTCTCTGGCACATCAAGGCTGTGTGCAAGCGCTTCTAATTGGTATAAAGTGGATGGAGTGTAGGGAAGATTGGTCCCCCATAAGGGAGGTGACATAGATATGATTACTAAGATGGCCTCTATCATGCTCGTTGAAACTAGGGCAGACATGCAATCTAAGAACATTCTGCAATTCTTGGCTTAATAAATCATAACTGATGCCTCTGGGTTAAAGGGAGTTAAACAGAAAGCACTTAAATACAGAAGTACAGAAAGATATTATGTTTTCACTAGAAGACGGGGACTTCCTTGTGAAAAGTGCAAGAAAGACCATTGAAGAGTATTTGAAAACAGGCAAGGTTCCTGAAATAGACCATAACAAAAGATATGACAAAAAACAGGGCGTTTTTGTAACCATAGAGAGTTTTCCAGAGAAAAGGCTGAGAGGTTGCATAGGTTATCCCTATCCCGTAATGCCTCTTTTCAAAGCAATGCAGGATGCTGCTGTTAGTGCTGCTTCTTTTGACCCTCGCTTTACGCCATTGCAAAGCAATGACTTGGATAAGGTAGTCATAGAATTGAGCATACTGACAGAGCCAGAACTGTTGCAGGTAAAGAGGCCTGATGATTATTTGTCTCGAATAGAAATAGGAAAGCACGGGCTTATTGTAAAAAGAGGCCCTTTCTCAGGCCTTCTGCTGCCACAAGTGGCTGTTGAGCAGAAATGGAATGCTAGGCAGTTCTTAGAAAACAGCTGTTGGAAGGCCAGCTTGCCTCAGGATATGTGGATGGACCCAAACACAGAAGTCTACCGCTTCGAAGCTCAGATATTTGCAGAAGAAAAGCCAAACGGCAGGGTTGTTGAAAAGACTCTCTTCACGTCACAGAAGCGTAACTAATAACACTTAGATATATTCTATCTCTGGATATAAAGGAAAGTCCTCACATAGCTCCTTTACTTCCTCTCTTACCTTCTTTTTTATGCTCTCATCATTTGGGTGCTCCAAGACTTTTACTATCATATCTGCTATCTGCCTCATCTCTGACTCTTTCATACCTCTGCTTGTCAAGGCAGGTGTACCTATACGTATGCCGCTGGGGTCAAATGGCTTCCTGCTGTCAAATGGAATCATGTTTTTATTTACTGTTATTCCAACCTCATCCAATACAGTCTCAGCTTCCTTTCCTGTGAGCCCTTTTGGCGTTACATCTGCAAGTATAAGGTGCGTGTCTGTTCCTCCTGTTACCAAATCTAGGCCCTGTGAGATTAACTCCTCTGCCATTGCCTTTGCATTTTTTACTATCTGCCTTGCATAATCTTTGAATTCTGGCTGCATGGCCAAGTGGAAGCATACTGCTTTTGCTGCTATTATGTGGTCCAAAGGCCCTCCCTGCATCATTGGAAAGACAGCCCTGTCAATTGCCTTTGCGTATTCCTCCTTGCAGAGTATCAAACCTCCTCTGGGTCCTCTCAATGTCTTTTGCGTTGTGGAGGTAACTACATCTGCATGGGGAAAAGGATGCTGATGAACTCCTCCGACAATTAGGCCAGCAATATGGGCTATGTCGGCCATGAGCAAGCAGCCAAATTCATCACATATCTCTCTTGCCTGTTTAAAGTCATATTCTCTTGGGTATGCTGTTGCTCCCATCACCATTAACTTTGCTTTATGCTCTTTCATCAATTTTCTTATCTGCTCAAAGTCAATGAGCTGGTCCTCTTTTCTCACGCCGTATTGCACAGCTTTGTATATCTTCCCGGAAAAATTTACAGGGTGGCCGTGGCTGAGATGACCCCCGTGGGCAAGGGACATGCCAATGAACGTGTCGCCAGGCTCAAGTAGGGCGAAATAAGCTGCCATGTTTGCCTGAGAGCCTGAGTGGGGCTGCACATTTGCGTGCTCTGCATTGAAAAGTTTTTTAGCCCTGTCGATTGCAAGTTGCTCGGATAAGTCAATAAATTGGTTGCCTCCATAATATCTTTTGAAAGGATAGCCTTCTGAGTACTTATTTGTCATAACACTGCCAGCTGCCTCCAACACCGCCTCATATGTAAAATTCTCAGAACCTATCAGCTCCAATGTATTTCTTTGCCTTTCCAGCTCTTTTTGCATTATGTCAGCCATTTCAGGGTCTGCCTTTCTCAAAAACTCCATCATGCTTACCAGCCTCCAATGATTTTAAAATCTTCTCACAAAGGCCGCAGTTGGCCATTTCAGGACAATCACCATAGATAACGCCTTGCGGGTAAGAATACTTGCTTGCTATGGGAGAGGTTTTTCTCAATATGGCAGCTATCTTATTTGCTATGGCTCTTATCTCCCACTGCGCTTCAATACACGTCCTCTTTCCTATTGCATGCATTGCGTTCCATCCATTTATATGTACTAGGTCGTATAAGAGCAGACTGTGTGGCACTAGACCTATTGCTTCTTTCCTTTCAATGCCTGCTTCTGTGAGCTCTTTGTATAACTGCATCATCTCATCCTTTATCCTCTCAAATTCAGACAGGAAATCAGATGACTTTACAGAAGGAGGTATAATGTGCTTGTTTCTTTTAGCTGCGTCATATATTGACTCTACGGACTGATCCCAGGTCCTTTGCCTAGTTGCTTGGTGGTATGTAGCTATGGACATTGGCACCAGAAAAGCTGAAAACTTTCCGTTATGGACGTGTTTAAGTGCAGACAAGTCTGATTCGTTTCTCTGTCTAACAGCCCTGTCAACAACCTCTTCAGCTATTTCGTGTTCTACGTATATTGGCTCTCTGACCTCTCCATATTTGCTGATAATCTCATTTACCGTTTGGTTTTGCGATGAGTAGAGCACTGGTGATGGGTAGAATGCAAGTGTCTCATAATTCCAGCCCCACTTTGTAAAGAGGTTTGGAGCCCTCTGCTTTGCCTTTTTAATTATGTCTTCAACCACATCAACAACTGCTGAAGGTGTCTCTCCCTGCTCATTAAGTGTCAGTAGGTGTATCAATTCCCTTGCATCTCCCCCTGTTTGGATATTGGTTCTAGTATAAAGTGGCAGTATATATCTTGCGTCTTCGTTTGGGATGCCTTTTTTTGACATCTTTTCATACAAGTTAAAAGCTTCACTTAGCGTTTTCTTTACTTTCTCAAAAAAATCAGACTTTCTTATCTGCTTTGGCAGATAAAAGCCCCTATCTGCAGATGCCCTTCTCAATGACTGTTGCAGGTGAGCGAGGTATTGGGGCAGGCATAGTTGCAGTGTAGCGGCTCTTGTTAGGTTCTCTATGGAGAATATGAAATAGTTTTGGTCTATTACGCTTCCGTGTCCTCTTCCTGCGCTGTTCTTTAGCACTGCAACCTTTTTCTTTTCAAGGGCTTCTGGGCTTTTTTCATTTAGGTCTTTTATTAAAAGATGGTATGAGGACTCCTCTTTAAAGCAAGCCATGGCTCCGTAGACGGAGAGCTCTTCTGGCCCTATCCTGCTGTCATCTGGATTCACTGTTACTGCAAGCAGCCTTACCTCTGCAGCCTTGGATACATCCATGATATCATAGAAGTTATGCCAAGCATTCTATTTATCTCTTTTCTCAAGCAAAACGACTCTTGACGCCTCTTGCTCGTCTTTATATTCGTAAAGGCTGCTGTGTTTCAGTATTTGCTGGGCAAATGCCTTGACCTCATGGTGTCTTGGCATATTTGATATTGAAAGTCTCTGCCTTGAACCACCTATAAACATGTATGCTTTAACCTCAACATATGTGGAAGCTGTCTCATCCAGGATTTTGGCATATTGCTCTGGATTGACATCATTTAAGCCTTTTACCATTGTAATCCTAACAACCGTGTTGTTCTTCTTTTCTTTGAGCATGGACAGTGATTGCATTATTGAGTCCCAGGCCTTATCAACCAAAGGCCTGTCTATCTTTTTGTGCAATTCCCTATTTGGGGCATCTAAGGAGATATAGAGGTTTGTTGGCTCTATCTTATCTATCATTTCTGGAGCTAAACCATTGGACACCACGAATGTACTAAAACCGTGTCTCTTGTAAACACCTATCAGCTCTGGCAGATATGGATATAGGGTGGGCTCTCCTGTCAAAGAGATGGCAACCTGGTTTGGGTTCATGGCCTCCTCGTATTTTTGTATGTCTATTTGTTCTGGGATACCTCCCAAACCAGACAGCAATTTCCTCTGTGCCTTGATTGACTCCTCATATATGTGCTCTGGTTCGTCCCATTCTTTCGGCAGCACATCAGGAGACGGACCGTATGTCCTCCAACAGAAAACACATCTTTGTTGGCAGTATATACAGGGCGTCATCTGAAGACAGCGGTGGGATTGTATTCCATAAAATTTCTGTTTATAGCAAACACCCTGGTTTTTTATTGACTTCTTTGTCCAAGTGCAGAGCTTTGCAGCTGAATGTTCCCTTTTTCCAAAGACATTATAGTGCTGCTTTCTCAAAATCTGGACATATGCAGAAGACATAGCCTAATTTTAGGAAACCAAAAGTTTTAAATATAGATGCTGGATTATTATATCATTCAAAACGCAATCAAAAACTTTTTAAATGCGGGATTGCTAACAGGAATAGGAGTGAAGAGATATGGCATCAAAGAAATTTGCAATTGCCAAGCAATTGGGAGGAAAAAGGGTTATTACTAATAAAGGAGAGGAAATAGGAAGGCTTAGCGACATGCTTATAGAAGAGAAAAGTGGAAAGATAGATGCCCTGCTTATAGAGCCCAACAGAGAATCAAAGCTAGCGAGGAATCTTGCCACCCATGACAAATTGGCAATAGTGCCGTATAAATCAGTGTTTGCTGTGAGCGATGTTATTGTTGTTGATGAGAGCTTGCTAGCTTAAATCAATTATTATCTTGCTGCCTTCTTTTCTCGCTTTTGCTGGCAATTCTCTCTTTTCATTGAATGCTTTGATAACTTCCAATACCTTGTCATAGTTCTTCTTTAACAGCTCTGCCTTCTTTTGGTTGTCATTTATTTCTTTCTTGAACTTTTCCAGCGAAAGCAACTGCTTTTCCAGCCTGAGCTTCAGTTTCATAAGTTTTTGGCTTTCTTTCTTCTCCACCCGCCTGTAAATCTCATCTATGGCTTCATTCATTGACTTGAACTTGGCCTGTATTTCTCCTCCTGAAACAAGTGGAAAAGGCCTCAGCTCCCCATCTTGCAGGACAACCTCTTTTTTTCTTTCAGTTAAGGCCTTTATTGCTTTTAATAGCATAGAGAGTTCAAGCTCTGTTACTCCTTCCTTGTGCTTGTCAATACCAGCTAGGTGGCATATCTCTTCTGCATAGGCTCCCCCTATTTTCAGTCCTTTAACAAGACTTCTAATCACATCTTTTTCAGTGAGTATCTTTGAAAGACTTTTTTCATTGACGTCAAATGGATTTAATGCCTTTGATTTCGGGTATTCATACAGGACAGCTCTCTCTATTTGCCTGTCTTTCCACTTTTCTTTTCTAAAGCTGAAAATGATTTTGTAATCAGCATCTGTCAGTATCATATTGCCATGGGAAAAGAATTCAAGTATTAACCTTCTGTCTCCAAAGTCAAGTGAAACAACCCTGTCAAAGTCGTACTGTTCTATAGATTTCAGTGTCTTTGAAGAAAGGTGCTTTCTCAAAAGCATAGCAAGGTTGCTGGCTCTCTGGGGTGCTTTTATCTTATATGAGGTGATATTCAAATTTTTGCCTATTTCGACAATTAGCTCTTTCTTTCCTTCCTTTGTGTTGAACGAGAATTTGAAGAGCTCTTTTCCCAGCTGTTGGACCTTCTGTAGCTGCGAGCCTTCAATCTCTTCTTTGATTTCCTTGATCGTCTCTCTAAGCGCGAATGATGATAAGGCTTGGCTTTCCACAGTGAATCCCTCTTAAATATGTATAGATATAGCAAGGCAGTCATTGCTCCAACGACATGTATCAAGGCAGAGCTTGGCGAGCTGCTTTCCCTTTGCTTGCCCTGTTCAACATTTTCTTTTGTGTTTATTACTTTATTTAACTTTGTGATTATCCTGCTTTCCTCTTCTTTTACCTCTTCACTCTGCCTGACTATCTCCTCTTCTCTTGTGCTTATATTGGCTATCTCTTGCCTGTATTCCTCTTCGCTTATCTCTCCCTGCCTGAAGCGCTCCTCATAGCTTAATTTCTCTGAGGAGAGTCTTGACAACTCCTCCTCTAATATTGCCTTCTTGTTTGACACATTCTCCAACATCCTTGAGCTTAGGAATTCCTCTGAAGCCAAGCTTCCCCTGTAAAGGTCCACCATCATGGAAAGTAAGGGAATAGCTACAAAAGAGGAGAGAATCAAAGCTGCTGCTGTGTAGAAAAACGCCTTTTTAGCGTCCACTATGAAGGCAGCCATCAGCAGCCCAGCAATAGAGGCAGAAGCGCCAACCAAGATGGTGTTTGGATTCAATAATGCAAATGTGATTGCTGCTGTAGCTCCAGACAAGATGTAGATAGATAAATAGTCGCTGAAACTTAGCTTTTTCTCAGCTATGACTCCAACAGCTATTAAGAGAATGAGGTTGGCAATTAGGTGGGATGGGCCAACATGCACAAACGTATATGTCAGTATTGAAAGAGGGTTTTCAATTGAAAAGCCGAAGTTTCTCAAGGTTGCTTCTGGAATGTAGAGCAGTGAGGAGGAAAATAGGAAGTAAAAAAATAGAATAAAGCTGGCAACGATTAGAGTATATCTCAATCTATCACCTTATAACAACTCCTTTGCTGCAAGCATAGCTATCTTTGGGGCTTTTGATATGATTTTAATGAAGGTTTTTGCCTTCCTGCCGTCTGCTATGTCAAGTAATAATTCTGGAGTTACCATATCTGCCAGTTTCTCTAAATCGCTGTCTGAGAGCTTTTCAAAAAAGCGCCTGACTTTAAGTACCTGCAAAAGTTGCTTTCCCCTTTTTTCCATCCACTCATCGTAAAACTGCTTTAAAAATTTCTCTGACACATCTCCTGCGTCTATTGCTTTTTTCGCTGTTCTCGCTGCTATTATGCCTGCTTCCATGCTTGTTCCCATGCCACCGCCGTGTATTGGATTTACCATGTGCGCTGCGTCTCCGATAACCATTAAGCCAGACATATATGGTTTGCTTAAAGGAGCTCCCACAGGAATGCAGCCCCCATTCATCTCTACTATCGCTGCTTCTCCGAACATCTCTGGATGCCCCTCTATGAAAGCATCTAAAAACTCCTTAGCTGTCTTTTCATGCTGCCCTATGATACCTATGCCAACGTTTGCTATGTCGTCCCCTTTTGGGAATATCCAAACATAGCCTCTTGGAGCTATCTCGTTTCCGAAGTAAAGGTGTATCATATCTGGATGCTCAAATTTTATATTGACCATCTCGTACTGGAAGCCAGAATCCACTTCATGAGCATTGTTTACTGTATTTATACCAGCAGACCTAGCTGTCTGGGATTCAACGCCATCTGCTGCTATTACCACCTTTGCCTCAACATCAAATGAGCCATAAGGCGTCCTCACCCTAACACCTTTAACGATGTCTCCTTCTTTTATTACTTCATAGACGGTGCTTTTGACAAATATCCGCGCTCCTGCCCTGCCAGCATCTATTGCCATTTGCTTGTCAAAGACCTTCCTGTCTATTATCCACCCCTTGTTTTCTGTTGGTATAACAATCTTCTTTCCAGAAGGGGAGTAAACAACTGCACCGTGCATCTCCTGTTTGGCCCATGACCTGTCTAATTTTATGTCATTTATTCTCATCCAAGCTTCTCCAAGACCTTCTCCACATCTAACAGGAGCTCCAACCTCCTGTCTTTTTTCAAACACCACTGTCTTAAGTCCCAAAGAAGCGGCTTCCCTAGCAGCTCTGCTGCCTCCAGGGCCTGCTCCTACGACAACAACATCAACCTGCTCAGGAATCTGCATTTTCACCACCTTTTATCACTTTTATTGCCCCAACAGGGCAGAATCTCTCACATATGCCGCAATTTATGCATTTTTTAGCATCACAGTCTATCCGTGTTTCCAGTAAAGTTAGTGCGTTCACAGGACATACGGAAACGCAACCGCCACAGTATATACACTTTTCTCTGTCCACTTTAATCATAGACTCACCTCTAACAAGCTCTCAAGGTATTGTCTCAGGTCCTCCAAGCTCTCTATAAACTTCCCTACATTTTTGTTCTTTTGCTTTTTGGACCTCAAAGCCCTAAGAAATGGGACAACATGTTCATCATGTATGCTTTCAAGGAAACTGTAAAAGATTTGGCTGAGCTTTGCATCTGTTGAGTAATAATATTTCCTATCTCCGCTTTTTCTCTCTTTTCTTATTAGCCTCAACCTGCTCAATTCATCCAAAGCAATTGAGATGGCTGGGATGCTATATCCTGTTTTTTCAGCAATCTCTTCTTGAGAGAGCGCCTTATCAGAAATGAGCAATGTGCCGAAAACCCTGCCGTGCAAGGCGCTCATGCCCCTTGCTTTGAAGAGAAGCTCGAAATTGTCTAATAAGTCCTCCATAAATACTTTAGGATTTTTTAAATTTATAAACTTTATTAATCTTCCTTGTATTCTATGTCATTAAACTCATAGACTACTTTTGAAATCTTCTTTCCTTCGTGCTCATACCTTGAAAGTATCTCTTGCCTTGCGCCTGTGTACTGATGGAAGTCATGCTTCCTATTTGGGTCCAAAAGCACGTATTTGCTTGGTAGCGCCAAAAGCACAAGAGGCCTGTCAGAGCCGTCCTCCATGGAGCATATCAAAACCCTGGCATCTGCACCAAGCCCTCTGAAAGCAGAGCAAAGCAGGATTGCTTTGTCCTCGTAATCTGCGAAGCCTTTCTCAAGCATCTCGTCCTTGTCCATCCAAAAGTTAACATCTATTGAAGGAACGCTCATAATTCTTTCAGATATGCTGTCATAAAGCAGGGAGCAGGCCTTTTCCAAATCCCTTTCAGGATCGTATGAAGGTATAGATGAGCTTATCTCGTCTAATAGCTCTTTCAATTTTTCAGAATCTGGGCTTACTCTTTTTTTCAAGTCCTGTATTGTTTGGGCTTCATTTTCCTCTATATATTCCCTATATCTGTCAACGACCGCTTCATAGAGGCGTATCTTGCCATAATATTCTTCTATTTTCTTTTTCAATTTCTCTATTCTCTCCTCAAGCCACCGTAAATAATCCTCATTGCTCATTTCTTCCTGCATAGAATCAACTATGGGTTTATTAAATAGTGTGGAGTGATATTTTTAAGCTTTTATCAGCAAGTAGAGGTTGAAGAGGGCCACTATCATAAAAAGCGTCTGAAACATCACATGAAGAGGTATGGCCAATGCCAGAAGCAAAATAATGATTCTCCCTGTTGAAAGGCCATTGTCCCTTACCACGATATTTGAGGCTGCGTTTTCTTTGTTTGATTGGTTGCAAACCGCGGCAAAAATAGGCAAGTTAATCATAACGGTGAAGGCACCCAGAAGAAAGGAGATAAGTGAAAACACTGTGGTGTCAGAAGCCACAGTTGCCATAAGCCACATAGTAAAACTGCCGATGCTGCCTATTTTCACAAATGTCCTTCCCCCAAACCTGTCTCTCAAGCGACCGAGAATTATAAACAAGAATGCATAGCCAAGGCCCAATATTGTTGAGGTGAAACCTACAAAAAAGTAATCGGGCCTATTAAGGTATATGAAAACAGGCCAAAGCATTAGGGCTATGTTGTTTGCGCCCTGGACTATGAAAAGAGAGTAGTAATGGCTTTCATCCGAGCTGAGCAGGCTTTTAAGTTTGTGCTTAATAGGAACTCTCGTGTCTCTCGTGAGAAACAGAGGCATGGCTGAGGCCAAAACTATTAAAATCGCAGCAGATAACAGGGTAGGATAACCAAAATAGACAATCACAGCTGCTGCTATAGAAGGAGCAGCTATGCTAAATAACTGAGGTATGGCCACTAAATATCCTATTTCAACGCCTCTCTTTTCCTTGTGCCCATATATGGCAAAATTTATGTTTAGAGGCACCCAATAGAGAGATTGGGCTAGTCCCAATATAACAGCAAGCACAACAAAAGGGATGTTGATGTACTCAAGTGAAAAGGTCAAAGACAGAAAAAGCACTTGCAAGAGTATTGAAAGCAATATATTGTGCTTTTCCCCTATGTAATAGCCAATTACAGCAGCTATTGGGTTAAATACTAGCATTGAAAAATAGACGATTAACAAAAAGGTTAGCACATCTGGAATTGCAAAGCCTATGTCCAAAAGGTATATTGGGATAAAAATACCTATCAAACTCAGACCAAATTGCTTTATTGCCCTGTGTATGTATATCTCCTGCAATTCCTCCTTCAACCTAAAACTGTGGAGGATATTTATGTGAGAATGCATAGTTATGTGAAATCAAAACTTATATAAAAAGTAGATTTGCAGCTAATTTTATATTGTGGTGTGGGTTGAGAAAAAACATTGCCGGTGTCGGAAAATTTATAAGCGCAAAAAGAAGCAAAGTCTAATATGATGACGCCAACACCTATTGCAAATGGGAAAAATGTTTCTCTACTTGGGCGGCTTTCTTGTTGTTGGCTTTATTGCTAGCTTAATTGATGCCAATGTTTTACATTCCTATGTTTTGTAACTCTCTTTGAAATAAAACGCAAAAGCCAGGAGGTGAAAAAAGTGAGGATAAAGCAAACAAAAGGTGACTACCGGTGCAGTTGAAAGCTTAATTGGTAAAACGCCTTTAATTAGTGTAAATGGGATACTGGCAAAATTGGAAACAGTAAATCCCACAGGAAGCATAAAGGATAGAATGGCATGGTATATGGTAAGGAAGGCAGAGGAAAGAAAGGAGCTAAAACCAGGAATGGAGATAATTGAAGCTACGAGCGGTAATACGGGGATTGCCTTTGCGATGGTTTCCAGTGTCAAAGGATATAGGTTTACGGCAGTAATGCCAGAGTCAATGAGCATTGAGAGAAGGAAGATGATGAGGCTGTTTGGTGCGGAAATTATCTTAACGCCGGGGGAAGAAGACATGGCTGGAGCGGTCAGAAGATATGAAAAGATAGTCAAAAGAAAGAAAGAGGTTTGGCTGCCCAGGCAATTCGAGAACCCAGACAACGTTAGAGCACATGAATTTGGCATTGGAAAAGAGATAGTTAATGAGACCAAGGCCAAGGTTGATGCGTTTGTTGCAGGTGTTGGAACTGGTGGAACGTTGATAGGTGTAGCAAAAGCTTTGAAGAAGGTAAATCCAGATGTCAAAATAATTGCTGTAGAACCAGAAGAATCTGCAGTTCTGTCAGGAAAGGGCTCTGGGCTTCATAAAATACAGGGGATAGGCGAGGGCTTTATTCCAAAATTAGTTAAGGAAAACATTGCTTTGATTGATGAAGTGATCACAATAAAAAGCAGGGATGCCATTAACGCAAGCAGGAAATTGGCCAAGGCATATGGTTTATTGGTTGGCATAAGTTCTGGGGCAAATTTCTTAGCAGCCATGCAGCTGAAGAGAAAGTATCAAAAAGTTATTACAGTATTTCCTGATAGAGGGGAGAGGTACTTAAGTGTATTAGAGGTATGAAACAGGCAAAAAAACAACCAGATATAACTTACGGCGACTTTACAGCAAAAGTAATAAAAATGCCATTGTTGATAAAAATCTCGGTGATTTTATGACTGATATGTTAGTAGTACAGAGTAAAGTTAGGGAATTGGTCAAAAAACACGGTGCGAATATGGCCGGTGATTTTCCTGATGCTTTGAGCAAGTCTGTTGAAGAGCTTGTTAACAAAGCAATTGCAAGGGCCAAAGCAAATGGAAGAAAAACCGTAAGGGCGACAGACCTCTGAGCCCTTTCCTCTATTTTTTTAATCTTCTTTTTTCACAATTACAAGATGGTAGATTTTAAAGGCCTTGAAGAAGCTGCTAGCTTTGTTAAAGCTGGAAATAGATTTACAGTGATAGGGCACTATGATGCTGATGGCATAACTGCTTCTGCAATAGCTGGCCAGATGCTGAAGAGAATGAAAAAGCGCTTTGACATAGTGACAACAAAGCAATTGGATGAAGAAAGGCTAAAACGCTTGAAGAAGCTTGAAGGAGACCTTATTTTTGTTGATATAGGCTCTGGGACAATCTCTGATCTAGAAGAGCTGCTTCCAGATAAAAATATATGTGTAATAGACCACCACAAGCCGGAAAAGAGGCAAAGCAACTTTATTGTTTTCAATCCACACTTGTTTGGTTATGATGGCAGCAATGACGTTTCCGGAGCAGGCATGACATATTTTGTGGCAAGAGAGGTAGATGAGAGAAACAAGGACCTGTCAAAAATAGCTATTGTTGGGGCTGTGGGGGACATGCAGGATTCAAAAGGCAGATTGCTGTCTTTGAACAGAGAGATACTGGCTGATGGTGAAAGTGTTTCCGAGATAGAGAGCAAAATAGATATACGCCTTTTCGGCAGGCAATCAAGACCCCTTGTCAAATTTCTTTCATATAGCAGTGACCCTTTCCTTCCTGGTCTTACTGCTGATGACGAGGCCTGTAAGCGCTTCATAAAATCACTGGGAATACCTCTTTACAGAGACAATAAGTGGTTGCACTATGTTGATTTGAGTGATGATGAAAAGAGAAGGTTTATATCTGCCCTATATGTTTATGGGAGGAAAAACGGAGTTCCTGACGCTGTTTTAAAAACACTTGTTGGAGAGGTCTATGAGTTGGTAAAAGAAAAAGAGAGAACAGAGCTAAGAGACGCCAAGGAATTCGCCACTTTACTAAATGCCTGTGGCAGGCATGATAAGGCCATGCTTGGTGTTGAAATCTGTATGGGAGACAGGGGCGAAGCATATAGGAAAGCAAGCAATCTGTTGCAGAGACATAGGAAAATGTTAAGAGATGGTATTGAGTGGGTGCAAAAGCACGGTGTTAAGGAAATGAAATACATATATGTCATAGATGCAAGCTATGTGATAAAAGACACATTGATAGGGGTCATATCTGGCATGCTGTATGGTGCAAGTGTCGTGAGAAGAGACAAGCCAGTAATAGGTATTTCTGTTGATAATGAAGGGGTCATGAAGATTTCTTCAAGAGCCAACTGGGAGCTTGTAAGAAAAGGTTTGGACCTTGGAAAGGTGATGAGAGAGGCAGCTGAATCTGTTGGTGGGACTGGAGGAGGGCACAATATTGCTGCTGGAGCAAGCATAAGGCCAGAGAAGAAGGAGCAGTTTTTGAAGAAAGCGAATGAGCTTGTCAGGGAACAACTTTTCAGATAAGCTCGTAATCATAGCCAAGTGCCTCAATCATTCTCTTAACATCTGCTTTCTTCTTTGTTCCCTTGCTGTCAATAAAAGCTTTTTTTGCTGTTGACTTTTTGAACATTTGCTCTAGGTTTCTTCTGTCAAGGAAGTCCTGACTATATTTCGGGCAGATGTGGCCAAATGCCTTCTCCTTCTCAAGCTCTGAAAAAACAGAAGCATAGTGGTTTCCACCTATGCCTATGACGTGCTCTGCTTTGTCATTTCTTTTCAAGCCTTTCAGTATGCAGCTTACGAGAAAGTCAGCTGCTTCCTTATCCAGCCATTGTTCCATTGTGCTTCCCAGTTCAACAAAGGTTAGAGGTGTCTTGATGGATGTGGGTCCGTGGTGTGTTACTTCCAAAGAAACACGGTATCCTTCGGGATAATTGTTTAGCATTTCCAAATATATTCTCCTTGTCACATCAGGTTCTGTGAAACAGAGTTCTCTTGACCTGCCGCCATATCTTTCGTCTGCTTCTCCGAACACACCAGTGTGGTGCACTGTGAGCGTTGCTATGCCTGATTCTGCTTTATGCCTTGAAGCAAAAATAAGGTGTTCTGCTCCGAGTTCATCCAAACTATTGTTGGCGAAAATAATGTCTTCTCTTATGCGCACGAGGATTACTTCTCCTTTTTTGTATATTGGCATTCTCTGCCACTCTATGCTTGTTTCTTTAAATCCCTTTTCCAGGAATCTCTCAAACATGTTCATGCTGGCCCTGTCCTGAAGGGAAAAGACAATTGCGAACATAAGTCTTTTTTATATTAGCTTCTTAAAAAGCGTTGTAGAAAGATTTAAAATATTTGCAATATAATAGATATGTGGTGGCAATGAAGAAGAACTCGTTGTTAAAGAGGATGGAGCGCGCCAAAATAGAAGGAGACAGAAGCAGGTATAAGGCACTGAGGACAGAGTTTGATGCTCTTCTCCCAGGGCAAAAACACCTGGATGAATACACCAAGATCCCTATAAAGAGGGCTGAGAGTTACCTTAAACAAAAAAGAAAAATTGAGGAAAAGGAAAGAGAGCTAATTTTTAAAAGATTGATAGCCCAGGCAGTGATGAAGGGCAAGATTAGAAGGAAACCACTGGGTGAGGGAGCTAATTATCGTGTCTTTTCTGTTATGGGGTTGTATGGAGGCAAAGGGGTCGTGGTTAAGGTAAAGGAAGACAAAAGAGAAATAAATTGGAGAAAGAAGATGCCATTTACTGAGGTTGTTGAAGAAGCAAAAGAGGCTGCTAAGTCTCACAAGGCCTTGGAAAATAATTTTGGCGAGATTGTGCCACGGCTTTATGGTGTTCAGATGATGTTGCCAAAAGAGTCCAAAAGCGGGGGCAGAAAGGCTTTGATGGGGCCTAGAGAAGTGTACGTCTTTGAGAGAGTGGAGCCTCTCACGAAGATGATATTTGAAAGAAAACACGACATCATTTATTTTAAAGGTGTGGAATTTCCAAAATATAGGGAACTGAAAAAGCTTGCACCAAAAATGGTTAGGGACTTGCGAAAGATGGCAGAAAAAGGTTTTTCAATAGATGCAAATCTCCTGAACTTTGGTATACGAAAAAAGGATGGAAGAGTGGTGTATCTTGACACCTTGCATACAGTACATGAGCAGAAGGCCTTCTCAAACGCATTGAGGCAGCTCCTTCACGATATAAAAAGCCACTACTCTGAAGAACAATACTTGAGAATAAGGAGAGATGTGTTTAATGAGGTTGAAAAAATGATAAAAGAAGAAAAGAACGAGAAAAAGAAAAGGTGGTTGAGGCAAGAATATCTTAGGACGTTAAAGCTCATTGGTGTGAAGAATGAAAAACATTAGGAAGCGCGTTAAGAGGAGCTATGTTGAGGAATTGAAAAAGTTGAAAGAAAGAGGGAAGGCCAAACAGTATTTCAGACTAAGGGAGGAAATGGACAAAATCTTTCCCCAGAAGCATTTGGATGAATATGTTGAAATCCCAATAAAGAAAATGTCAAAAGAGTACTTTGAAGTAAAGAGGAAGGAGAGACAAAAGGAAAAGGAGCTGAAAAGGATAAGGAACTTTGTTGAAGCGATAACAGGCGGCAAGATTAGAAAAGAACCAATAGGTAGGGGCAGCGTTTTTATCGTTAAGCGTGTTAAGGAATTGTATCACGGTGATGCAATTGTTGTAAAAATAAGGGACTTGGGCATTGAAAAGTCTCCAAAAATTGAATTCTTTTCAGATGATGTTTTCAAGAAAGCCAGTGAATTTGCAAAGCAGGAAATAAAGGCACATAAGGAATATGAAAAGATATTGGGGGATAGAGTAGCCAGGAGATATATGACCCAGATCATACTGCCAAAAGAAAGCAAGAGGCGAGGGGCCAAGATATTTATAGCTCCAAGAGAAGTTCATGTTTTTGAGAGGGTAAAACCGCTGATAGCAGAGAGGTTTAAAGAGGTAAACGGGAACTGGATAAGAGATGGTAGAGAGAAAATAGATGTTAAAACCCTTGAGAAGCTGGTTCCTGAGATAGTCAAAATAAATTACGAACTAGCCAAACACGGTCTTTTAGCTGATGCCCATTTAAGTAATTACGGTCTGCGCCTGGACAGCAAAAAGCTTGTGCTTCTCGACACTGCCCATATAGGGAAAAATGAGCATGCTCTAACCACCTCAACTGTATTGCTATTGTCAAGTATTTTCCTCGAGTATGACAAAAAGACAGCTGTAAAAATGAGAAAAAAAGCTTTAAAAGAATTAAAAAAATTAATTGAGAACGAAAAGGATGCAAAGCTGAAGGAGAAGTTTAAGGAGGAAATGAAGATGTGGAAGAACAAAGTTAAGGTTTAGCCTGCTTCCAGTACTGCTTCGTCTTGAAAAAATTCCTCTGCTCTTCCAAGATGTTCTTAAAGAAACTGTAGTCGTCCCTGTGTAGGTTCCCGAGTATGCGCTTGGCTGATTTTGGTCCTATGCCTCTTGCTGAAAGTGCTTGCACTGCCCTCTTCCCGTACGCGTTTATAATATTTGCTGTCTCCATGAGGGCTTTCAAAAATTTGCTTTCCTCTCTGTTAAGTGCTTTTTTCTGCCTCAATTTCATTAGTATTGATGCGTCATCTTTTTTCACGAGTGCTACCATTGTTGAAGCGCAGCTTGGACATTTGACCTCATCTGGCAGCTCCGATATCCTCCTGTAAAAGATTTTGCCGCAGTATGTGCAGTATAGTTTCACTACTTTGTTATTTACCCTTTTCATAAGCAAATTAACAAGCTGTGCTTCTGGCACTTGTGGGTTCATGAGTTCTGAGAGATGCATTATTTTCTCAAAGGCATTCCTGGCAAATGGAGATGCCTTTCCTTTATATGGCCTTATTTTTATCCTGCCTTTTGCTATGTCATTCAACACGTCCTCCGTTCTGTCTATATCAAACTTCTCTGTTGCTATTTCATTAAACGTCTCCTCAACTATAGGAGAGTCAATAACGGCGTCTATGATTTTGGCAATTCCCACCCTCTTGTAAGACACCTCCTTTCTAAGCAAACCAAAGCGCTTTGCAACGTGAATGAATTTGCTCTTGAAAAGAGAGCTCCTGATAGTGCCTTGCATAAGCACTGAGCGCAACGCTGCCTTTTCTTCAAGAAACTTTTTCACTAGCTCTGGTCTTGCCTCATCGGGAAATTCAAAAACTATCCTGTATGGGTCTGATTTCATACGCACGCTTTGGCCAAGATAAGCGGTGATTAGAGTGGCCAAGTACTTTCCCAATGTCTCGTTTACCTTGCTTCCAAAGAAGGCTGAAAGAATAACATAGTTCTTTTCAGACTCTATTGAAATCTCGTTTTCATCTATCTTGTGTTCCTTCTCCTGTTTTTTTAAGAAGGCAGCTAGGCTTTTGTTTTCCTCTGCGAATTTTCCCTCCCTCAGCGCTTTTCCAAAGGCCCTTGCAAGCTCAAATGAGACAGGTATCTGTTCTCCCTCCCAAGCAGGTATAGATGCTGAGAGGTCTGTCTTCTGTTCAACCAGAACCTCTTTTTCTGTTATATCTAAAACTCTCCAAGCCTGTCCCTTTGAAATGAAAACTGCATTTCTCTCAAGCTCTGAAGCAACAAAGCCCTCGTCAAGCGTTGAAATTGTTTTGTTTGTGTTTACGTCCTTCACGAAAAATTTTTGTTCGTCTGCTATCGTTGACAAATTAGTGTAATAATACAATCTGGCTGCCCTCCTTTTTCCAAAATGCTTTTCATCAAGCCATATTAGTCTTTCCTTTTCCAGCTGTTTAAGAACTGATATGAAACTGTCATAATCCAAGTTTTCGTATACTGGCAATCTTTTCACCAGTTGAAATGCTTCCATTATATCAACTGGAGATTCCTCAAGAGAAAGACCAACCATCTCGTGTGCAAGAACATCTAATGCTGATCCCCATCTTAATGTTTTTTCTATCCTGCCTTGCTTCGCCATCTCTGCTATAAGGCGTGACTCAACATAGTCTTCAATGTCTGTTGATAGTATTATGCCTTTGCTTGTCCTATCTATGCTATGTCCGCTTCTTCCTATTCTCTGTATTGCCCTCTTAACCTGTCTTGGGCTGCCATATTGAACAACGACATCTATTCTGCCAATGTCTATGCCTAGTTCTAAACTGCTTGTTGATATAAGCGCTTTTATCTCTCCTTGTTTGAAGCGCTTTTCTGTAATAACCCTAACATCTTTTGAAAGCGAGGAGTGATGAACATCAACAGAATCCCTGCTTACATAGCTTGCCAAGCGTGATGACAACATTTCAGCTGTCGAGCGCGTATTAACAAAAATAAGCACAGCCCTATGTTTTTCCATAATTTCTCTTAATCTTCTCAACTTTGCAACGACTGTTGCTTTTGTATTTATCCTCTCTGCATCAACAAAGTCCTGTCTAACAGGCTGTGGCAGTTCTACATCAATCTTCATTTGTCTGCTTTCCTCTGCCTTGCAAATCTCGCAGTGTCTACCAGGGCATATGAACTTTGCTATGTATTCAGGGTCGCCCACAGTTGCACTGAGAGCAATCCTTTGAAACTCGCCTGCTTTTCTGCTCAGCCTTTCCAGTTCCAATGCTAACTGAACTCCTCTTTTGCTTTCCGCAAGCTCGTGAATCTCATCTATAATAACATATTTTACGCCTGTCAATTTTTTAGACATCTTCGGAGCGCAGAGCATGGCATTAAGTGATTCAGGTGTTGTTATAAGCAAGCGTGGTGGCTGTTTCAATTGCTTGCTCCTGCCAGAAGCAGGTGTGTCCCCATGCCTGACAGCAACTGAAATGCCTGTTTCTTCTGCCCACCATGTTAGTCTTGACAATATGTCCCTGTTCAGTGCCCTCAAAGGCGTTATATACAAAGCTTCAACACTGTTTTCTCTTTCTTTTTCCAAAAGCTTGTGAAGCACGGGCAATAGCGCTGCTTCTGTTTTTCCAGTGCCTGTTGCTGCTATCCCAAGAGCGTGTTTGCCTTCCAAAAGAACTGGGATCATCTTTCGCTGTATTTCTGTTTCAGAAAATCCTTTCTTTTTTATTGCCTTCCTCACTGTTTCACACAGCAGATTAAATGACATAAATAAATTGGAAAAAAACAGTATAATAAGGGTGTTGCTATGAGGAGAAGAGCAAAAAGACATATGTTGTGGCATTGGCTTTGGATTAACGCAGTCTTCGCCTTGGCCTTTGTCTTGCTCCCATACCCAACCGCTGTTGCTTTTGCATATACGGCAGTAATGTTTGGGATTACCTGGTGGCTCATAGGTGAAAGAAAGTGATAAAGAGATTGGCAAGAGCTCTGGAAAAGGAGTATGAGGCGAGAGAGAAAGCCCTGAAAATTCAGAGGAAAGCGCTTGCCCTCTGCAGAGAAGCGATAAATGAGCTACATATAGGAAAGAAGAGCGAGAAGGAGAGGAGGATTAGATCACACATTAAGCAAATAGAGAGGATATTGTCGAAATATCCATGCCAAAAAGAGGCAGCGCTTGGCATTGTTTATCAGGAATATGCAGAGTATTTAATACTTAAATCAATACTTGAAAAGAAAAGAGTGAAGATAGGTTTGCCTGCAAAGTACGTCTTGATGGGTTTTGGAGATGCTGTTGGAGAGGTGAAAAGACGAGTCATAGTGTTGTTGTCTGAAGGCCGTTTAGAGGAAGCGCAAAAAATTTACGAATCCCTAAAGCAAGCTTCTGCTGACTTTCTTTCCATAGCGCTGCCGAACTCGATAATACCTACCCTAAAGAAAAAGCAGGATATTTGCAGGTACGCTTTAAAAGATATTGCAGAGGCTATTTTTTACGCTAAAAGCAGAAAATAAGAACTTAGCGGCCTCTGCTCCTGTTTTCTTTTTGCCCCTGTTTTTTCTGAATTAATTTTTTCTGTCGTGAGAGATTTCTGAGAAATATAAACAACGATTTATCTTTAATAATATATCTAATCTAATGTACTTTATTTAATAATATGTTTATAAAGTATTCTTTTAAATAGATATTTTATAAAATAATTAATTTAATGTATACAATGTAGTTTCGGATGCTGCAATCGGTAGCTTTTTTTATCTAAATGTCTTTACTCTATTGATGCTGAAGCTAAAGTTGAGATTGAAACCAATAAGGATAATAATAAAGCAAAGGCAGCCTGCGATTTTGGATATTTGTATAAAGAACGCTGGGGAGCTTTCAGCCCTTGTCTCTCTAAAAGCAAAGCTCTCGCAACAACTGTCTTTTGACAGAGGGGGGCTCATAAGGGAAGAGAGAAGAAGAATAGGATATATAAAGCCAGGTATGGAAAAACACGTGCCTCTAAATGTCTTTGCGAGACCCACTGCAGAAGAGGGCTTTGGAGAGATAATGGTTGCTGCTTTTGAGCACGAGGATGACAGATACGATAAGGTAAAGGAAACTGTTTCAGCTAAAACGGAGTTGAGATTGCTGTGAAAAAAGTGTTCCTCTGCCCGCGCTGTGGCTCCAGGAATATTGATTACGCTAGCATCTCATCTGCTTCTCAAACATTCCTCGGTCTGGGCCTTCCAGAGCTCTTTTACTGCAAAGATTGTGGCTATCTTGGTCCTCTAGTAATTGAAATAGACAGCAAGGGGGAAAGACATTACAAGCAGTTTGTGAAAAGAAGAAAAAAACCCAGTGAGAATGAAATTAAAAGCAGAGGAAAGCACTCTGTTATAAGGCCAGTCTTTCTAGCAGTGCTGCTCTTTTTCTTTGTTAGTGCGGTCTTTTTTATGCTATCTCCTACGAGCCAAGGTCTGGCTGTTTCAAGCGTCGTAGATAATAAAGCAAATATAGTGGTTGGTGTTGAGAATGTCAGCAAAAGAGTTCCTGCCTTAAAAGAGAGCACACTTGCTTTTAATGCCTCTGGCGGAAAAGTATATGTGAGAATCATTGATCAAGGAGATATGAAAGTCATAAAAGCAAGCGCTTTTAACATTGTGAAAAAGACAGATGTTGTAATATCAGATGAGAATAAGAAATTTATGGGGGTTATCACCTTAAACCCCCCTTCGCTTTTGGAGAGAAGCACAGGTGTCTCCTCTGTTACAGGCCTCTTTTACCACCTCTTTCTCATGTTTTTTGTTCTTGCCCTAATTGCTCTGATGATATACAGCCACTGGCAGAGGTTAAGGTCTTTCATATACTAATTAGTAAAAATTCGGCGAAACAATGTTTTTTGCTGCTTTTTTGTTCAAAAGGTGTTTTTTTCGCTATTTTTTACTGCTTGAGCCCCCACATCAGCGGAGTATTTAAATACTTTTACTATTTGGTGTAAATAAGGACACGTAAAATGTGGGGTTTCGCTTCATTTAAATAGTTCTTTTACTTAATAGTACAAATATGAGATTTCACCACCAGAGGATTTCTGGGTCTATGGACTTAGAGGAATTGCTGAGAACAATATATCCAAAACAGGGCAAATATAGGTTCGCAGCAGCATCGCTCATAAAAGCTGCTGGCTCTGAAGAGAGAGGTCTTGATGCTCATGGCCTGAACAAGCTCTGCGTTGAGAGAGGCATTTCAAGAGCCACAATGCAGAAGGTTTTTGTTCACCTGAGAGCCCTGGGCATGATAGAGAGAAGAAATGCCAGGTATTATGTGATAAAGGATTTTGCTTCTGCCCTGCGGAGGATGGGAGACGCGTGGAAGAGGATAGTAAATGAAAAGAGATTTGATTTTGACGAGTCAAAAATCAAGATAAGCATCTAATTTTTTGAGGTTTTCCTTTAGCAAATCGTCTTCTTCTTTTTGTTTCTTCACCTTTTTCTTCGGCTTTTTTGCTGAGCGCTCTAGTTTTTTAATGAAAAGGTAGGCATCTTTGCCTTTTCCGTAAAGGTCTTTTATCTCATCGTAAACCTTGTAGCCTTTTTTCTTAAAGAAAGGTATTAGCTTGTCTCCTTTTGGCAAAAATATACTCATCTGTTTGGCTTCTGCAAAGCGCTCTGCGTGCTCCAGCAAGGCGTCTTTGAGGTTTTTGGCCCTTGATCGCTTATCATAGCAAAAGAGGTCTATGCTCGCCTCCTCTCCCTTTGGCCTGACAACAATAAAGCCAAGAAGCTTTGTGCCTGAATCAGCAACTAGGAGCAACCTCTCGTTGTTTACTATCCACTCTGTGAAAGGATAAGAAGAGAAAGCCCTACCTGTACTCGGTTTTGATGACCTGTAAAGCTTTGAGAGCTTGTTCAAGTCAGCCAGTTCCATCCACCTGATTTCAAACATCTGATGCACCACCTACTTTTTCTGCCCTTTTCCTTTTTCTATGCGCTCTATCCTGCGCAGTATGTTTTCAAAATCGTGAGCCAGATCTTCACCGTTTGCTGTTAGCCTTATTATCTTTATTCTTCCCTGCCCTTCTGTTGTTACAAGGCCTGCATTCTCTAAGGTATTGACTATATTTACTATGTGTGGGTACGTGCAGTCGATTTCTTTGGCCAGCATTGATGCATACCAAATTCTGTCCTTTTTTGCCAAAGAAGCTAGGGCATACACTGGTTTTCTGTTGAAGAAAAACCCCTCTAACATAGGTCCACCTGTAAACTATATTATATAGTACACAAAAAACATATTTAAAACTTTCTACTGTAAAGGATAAAATTGAAAAGATATTACGTATAAAATAGTGTATGAGATATAAAATTTAAAATATAAAATATTTTAACTATGATTCTGAAATTTTTGTGTGAGAGTTTCCAAGGAGAAAATTTTTGAAAATTTTTGGGAAAAGTGAGAGCTAAAGGATAGGGTGAGAGGTGGAAGAAATCTGCGAGAAGAGAGGGCCAGGGCTTTTGGAATGTTTTGTGAGGGTTCTCGATTCCTGCAAGGGTGTGTGTTTATTCTATTTTTTCCTTGCTCCTATTTGTGAGACCTTTGCGTCTGTATCGTGTGCTGGCTGTTGAAAACTGCTGAAAACTGTCTTTATTCTTTTTCCATCTTTCTCTTTTTCGTGTATTTTAGCGTGTAATGTGGCGTGTATTGCCGTGTAAAATAGCGTGTATTTCACAAAAAAAGCGTGTAAAAATCAAAAGGTATTTATATGAAGAAAGAAATAAAATCATTAGCTGTCTAAATATGTCTGTCGTGTAATCAGTGTGTAAAAAAGCGTGTGGTGCCGTGTAATGAAAACAGAGGGTATCGAAAAGCAGATCAATGACAAGATCGAGAGCTGGAGAAAGGAACAGGGTTGGGCCTGTTCTGATCCTTTCATCCATAGCACAGATGTAAGACTCTTTACTGGTTTTGAAGACATATTGGAAAAGATTTACATGTTTATAGAAATGGGGCAGAATTATGCTGTTTTGTATGGGGATTATGGCTTCGGAAAAACAATGATATTAAAAAAGATATGCCACGACCTATTGTGGAAATACAACATAGTCTACTTTGAGGAACCAGTATCAAGAGATGAAATTTACAAAGAACTGTTGAAAAACTGTAGTTTAGGCTTTTTCTCTAGATTGCTTGGAAAAAAGCCAGGAATAAAAGACTATGAAAAACTCGGAAACTGTATTGAAAAAAGAACTGTTCTTGTTTTTGATGAGGCACATTCTTTGAATGAGGCTGCTTTTTCTTACCTGCGCAGCTTGTCTGAAAACAGCAACAAATTTTCTATAATATTTGCTGGTAAGCCTGAAATCATCTCTATGGAATCTGAGAAGAGGTTGCCTCAATATCTCATAGACAGGTTAAAACTTAGTTTGCCGCTGCGTGTAATGACTGACAGCGAAGCAGTTGAGCTCATAAAGAAGAGGGTTCGCTTTTTGGCAGACTCAGAAAATTACCTGTTTGATGATGATGCAATAAAATATTTGGCCCATAAGTCAAAGTACGTACCAAGAGAAATTTTGGAAAATGCCAGCTCATTTGTTGAGTATGCTATTGAAAGAGGCATACACAGGATAGATGTAGAGCTTATAGAGAGGAAATTTACTTACGTAACGAGAAAGCAGGAGGAAGTTAGCCAGACGTATTTAACATTGGTGCAAGAAGCAAAAGCAGAGGTCTTAGATAGAAACACGTTCTTAAAAGAACTTTCGCCTTTGCAGAGGAGAATTGTGGAGGCTCTCTTCAAACACGGGAAGATGAGCACGCCGATGTTAGCAGAGTTATTAGGAGAAGACAGCGCTACGATAAGGCATATGATGCACAGGTTGCAGGGAAAATATGATGAACTTAGGCTACGGCCGCGTATTGCTCATTTATATCCGTTGGTCATAGCTGAATCTGTTAAGGGTGTGCGGGGCAATGTCTTTTCCCTGACGCACCAAGCAAGGAAGGTTCTGTCAACAGATTGATTTAAATAAGTCTTGCGGAGGTGTTTAAATGCAGTTGGGGGATTTGATAACTGTTGAGGAGCTCATGAAAACGCTCTCAAAGTACCCAGACCTAAATTTTCGTTTGGAGAGAAAAGAAGAAGTCAGGCTTTCCCTTGATGTTCAGGACAGGTTTGTTAGCTTATATTAGATTGGAATGTCTGGGTTGGAGGGGCCAGTTCCAGTATTCGCCTAGCATTCGTTCTGGTATCATCCGCCTTAATAATGTCTTTTCTTGCTTTGTTCATAGAAGCGAAAAGCATTTAAAGGTATATTGATTTACAAAAGATGAGGTGTAGTGATGGCTATTAGGATATCAAAACTCTACGGTCTTGACATATATACAGACGGTGGGCGATATATAGGGAAGGTCCATGATATCATTTTAAATTTAGAAGAAGGTTCTGTTGTAAGGATAACTACAGAGCCTCTTAGAATGGTCCAGACAGAGCACGCAAAAAAGCTTCTACAGGAAAAGACTGTTTTGTATAAAAATGTAAAATCAGTAGGGGATATCGTAATTGTGGGAAAAAGAGAGGTTCAGAAACCAAGAAAGGAAGAGAAAAAAGTAAAGAAAGGTTTTATGTCTAGATACTCTAAATAATTAATATCTAAACAATTAACATATGTGCAATATTTTTACAATTTTTATTCAACACAGTGGTTAAAAGAAACTCTCACCAAAAGGTTTTTTAACTTCCATAAAATATGATAGTTATATGGTTAGTTATAATCTATATGAGGCAGAAAAGATAGTCTTAGATTTTCTGCGCTTTCCGATCCCAAGAACAGCCAGCCAAATAGCAAAACAGCTGAGAAAAGAGCTTCCCTCATTTTACCAGAAAACAGGTATATATAGGACAGTGAAGCCATTAAGAGAAAACACATTAAAACCACTGTTGGAAAGAGGCCTAATTTTGCGATATGCCGTTGGAGAACCGTTTTGGAAGAGGGCAAGGGCTGTTTTGAGACAACACAACCTCAGAGTGGGGGGAAGAAAATCGAGGAAAGTTTCTGAGCTATATCAAATAAACTTCCTCTACCTTGGAAGGTCTCCTATGATATATAGCCTTCCTACTTTTCCAGACATAAATTTGGATTTAGTTGTTTTATTTTTCAATTTCGCCTCTCTAATTTCAAGAGAAACATACACATGGGATATTCTGAACCTCTATCTCTGTTATTCTGATGAAAAAATGAGAGATGAGATACGACTAAAAATTCACCAGCTCAATTTCTCAGAAAGGGAAGTAAACATACTTGAAAAGGCTCTTGATTATTACCTTGAGTTTGCGGGCTTTTTCTCCAAATTTCCATTCAAAGCAAACCTCGATAAAGCATTGTCTTTATTGGAAGAAATTTAAATCCCGTTTAAGACACTAGCTGAGAATATTGTCTGGGAATACTGGAACTAAGGGGGTGCTCTGTAGTAGCGGGGGCTGGATTTGAACCAGCGACCTTCGGGTTATGAGCCCGACGGGCACTCCTGGCTGCCCTACCCCGCTATGCGAGATGCCCGAAAATCAGCAATAACATTGATGTATATATCATTTATATAACTAACCTTTTAAAAAGCGAAGACCTTATTCTAAGTGGATGATGATAAAATTAAATCTGATTTAATGATGAGTGGTAGGCGGTCTGACATTGCAAAAATTTTTAAATATCTTCTACCAAAAAATAAGTGATTGAAATGGCTCTTGGAAGCAAAGGAAGAAAAGCGCTTGAAAGGGCACGGAAAAAAGCAGATTTGATAGAAGGAAAAAAAGCCTTGGGCCCTCTCTCTGTTGAAGCATTAAAGAAAGCTAAAAGGCCTTTTCAGGAATTAAAGCTTCAAAAAAAGCCACCTCAACCCAGGCCAAGCCCAGAGGAAATAAAGAGGATGCAAGAGGAAAAGCGTTTTAACGAGGCCTGGAAAATCTTGAAATCATTACAAAAGGGGGCAGAGCGCTTTTCAAAGGAGGAAGAAGGAGATATAATTGAGAGGATGCACAAGAAAACAGGCCTTTCAAGAAGATACCTTCGTTTGTTAGTAACGCTTAACCCAGAGCTGTTCACAGAGAGGAAGGTAAAAAAAGCAATAAAACCTTTCCCAATAAAAGAGTCAGAGCTTGCTAAGATGGACGCAGAGGAAGTCAAAACATTTCTCAGAAGAAGGAACGCGGTCTTTGACGAGAGGGGATTTCCCATTATGAAGAGGATTAACGGCAGGCTCTGTGTTCTTGTTAAGGGAAAGAAAAAGACATATTGGAGGCCATTTGAATAGGTGTTTAAATGCCAAAGAAAACCAGCAGCAGACCTGTAAAAGAGAGCTTTGAGAAATTAAAAAAGGAAGAAAGCAAAGAACCAGATCTCAGAAAGCTCGCTAGTGCATTTAGGGAAAAGCACGGTGGAAGGCCTGTTGAGAACCTAGACGAGTTAATAAAGGAACAGTTACTGCTGGAAAGAGCAAGAGAAGAGGAAGCTTATTTTAAATCAATGCTGAGGAAGGAATTAGAGGAGATCCCTGAAGCAAAGCCAATAGAGGAAGCGGTGAAGCCAATAAAAGGGAAGTTAGACAAAAAGACAGGCATCGCAGTCGTCGCCAAGCTGGGAAGCGTTCCAATATATGTGAAGCGCGTTGGAGGGGAATCCACATATTTCATAGCTCTGCGTGGTGGAGGCATATTAATACTCCCAAAAGAGAAGGTCTTAAAGGCTCTGAAAAAAGCCAGTAAGGAGAAATAACTGCTTTTAACTTCCAAGCGTTGCACAAATTTTTAAAGCTCACCCCAAGACAAGAAAATTATGGCCAAACACAACCTTATTTTTCTCTTTATATTTATTTTTATAATTCTCCTGTTTTCAAACACCCTTTTTGCTTTCAGCTGGTGCTCTGGCCCATGTAATTACAGGCAGGACTGCAGGATTGAGCTGGTTGCCAATCAAAGCAATGCAAGCATTGCAGTCATGCATTTGAAATTGGACAAAATATATGAAAGGTGCGGAGGCATAGGAAAGGCAAAAATGTCATCCATTGTTGTCGTTTTTCAGAACAAGACAGGCACATATCCTGTCCAATATAATTTTACTGGCTTTATTGATGATGCTTTCATTGTTTTCAACAGCAGTTATGGAAAGACAGGCAAACAATCCAAATACTTTCTCTACTTCGGTGCAGAGGCAGCGAGGCAGAACAGGTCTTTGAAGGGCGCCGTAAGAAAAGCTATTGGAAGGCCAAGCATAACAGGATACAGAAGAGAATGGGTCAATCACTGTTTTGTTCTAAGTCCATCATGTTCAGTGGATGGGGACATAGGTACACGTTGCAGCCTTGGCCATTATGGGGGCACAACAGCATTTATCAACTATGCCTGGCCTCTTCCGAAAAACACGAGCAAGACCCTAATAGAGCTCTGGCTGGGTGCCTGTCTTGATGATAGGGTTTATATAGGATTCAACAAGCAAACGCAGGCCTTCAGAGGAAGCAACAACTATCAGGGTTATATGTCTCTTTCAATATGCAACAGCAGTAGCTGTGACATCAAAGCTTCAAACCAGAGCAGCATGTCAATATCTGACTCTAAATACAATGACTGCTATTCATCTATTTACGAGATTTCATATACTAGAGAATATATAAACTACAATTACACTGCTCGCTTGGGGAAAGCAGAAGGCGAGGCAAAACCAAAAATAGAAAAGAGGCTTTACTTCTTTAACCTAAACAACAACGAGAGCAACAACAGCTTTCTCATGCAAATAAGCAACCCATACAATAAAACAATATGGAATATCAACATATCATCAATCACTGCTTGCCGGCTTTATCCAAACCAAAGCAACATAGCTGAGTTAAAAGCCAATAACACAGCCAAATTAAAGATCTCGGGAAGAAAGCAATATCTGTCTCAAATCTGTTCTTTTCCAATATCCCACACATTTACCTACGATAACAAAACAGCAAAGAACGTTTCTCTTCTAAGGAATTTTACCGCACATTTCTTTGCAGCCAATATCTCAAAAACAGTTTACCAATTGCACAATTATCCGCGACCTGCAAAGCTGAATGCATCAACAGTTTACAAGCTAAACATAAAAAGCCCATTTGCCAGCGAAAAAACAGCGATTATAAGCGAGATAGATAATGTAACAAAAATAGAGTGCCTAAACATCGACAGCTGTTATTACCAGAGCAACAGGGAAAAGGTGATTAACGGCACTGTTGAGAAAAACAACTTTACCTTTTCCATACCAAGCGCTTATAGGGGCGCACCGGCATTTATAGAAGCACCATTCAGGGTCAAAACAAAGTCATGGCCTCTTAGCATATTTTTGAAGTACAACATTACAAAGCACAGCTTTTGCTACAGCAACAGGAGCTGTGAAATCACTTACAATATCACCTTGATCTCAAAACTGCCCTATCTTCTTACCTACTTTATCCATAATGACAGGGAACTGAAAGGATGGAGTACGGACGTCTTGGCTTTGAAAAATGTCTCAATACTTGACAGTTATAGGGGCATATACTCCATTACAAACAGAAGCAGGGCCTCAATAGGCATACGCTTGCTGAAAGGAAGAGCCAACTTTTCAATAAGTATGGAAAACGAAAGCAGATATGCATTTATTGATACGGAGAAAAAACAGGCAAACTTTTCAAAACACCTTCTGATAAACAACAGCGAAAACTGTTCTTTAGAAAACATAAGCTTAAACTTCAGCTACGCTGCCCTATCTCTGTCCAGACCCTTACAAGTGAATATGGGCAAGAACAGCAGTAAAGAATTGACGGCTTTTTTCAACGGCAGTGTTAATATATCAATTAATGAAACAAAAGCCTCAAAGGGCTTTTTTGGGACTTCCAACAGGGTTTTTCTTATCTCTCTTCCCTTGAGATTAAAAAATACAAGCATATCCTTCACCAAAGGAGATTGGAAGGATTATGTTATCTACAGTAGCAGAGCGGTAAATAACAGTTGCCCCAGCAATTTCTTTAGCTGGAAGGCTATAGAAAGCAAAGAAAAGGAAGGCAGGATTTTAGTTGAGAACCAAACCGTTTACAACAGCTGCTATTTAATTTCTTATATAAGAAACGAGAGAAAAACAAGAAGCAGTAGCTCTGGGGGCAGCAGTTTTTTCTGGAGAAAAACCCTAAAAAGCAATACAGTGAATGTGTCTAAAGAAAACACAAGTGCTAACACAACTGTCTCTTATCCGATAACAGTGAAGAATGTAACTGAAAGCAAAGCAAATAACCCAAAGCAAGAAAGCGTAAAAACAGCAAGCAGGAATATGTCTGAGACTGAAAACAACAAGGTGCAGCTAATAACAAAAATCGTGGAGATACCTGCTTCAGGCATAATTGAGACAGGCACGTTAAAATTCACGAATCCCTCCTTAAACTGTTATTACTCCCTTGACAATGGGCCTTGGCTGAGAGCAAAGACAATAAAATTAGAAGACGGCCCACACAGCTTGGTTGTTAAGTGTAAATATGGAAATATTACGCTCAGGAAGAAATTTAACTTTCTTTCAAAATCAAAGATGACAGCAAGAGTTATTAAAGCAGCTGCTTTTGACCTCAAATATCTCTTTTTGTTGCTGGCAATTCCTTTATTATATCTGCTGAAAAAACGTTTTACTACTCGCAGCCCTTTCTAAGAGGCACAAAGACACAGGGAAAGTTCAAATCCTTTTCAATGATGCTCCCTTTTCTCTTCTCATACATAACAAGCCTTTGGCTGAAGTAGGCAGAGCCAAGGGGAAGCACCAACCTCCCCCCTTCCTTTAATTGTTCTAAGAGCGGCTTGGTAGTTTTAGGCCAAGCACAGCTTACTACTATTTTATCATACGGCGCGTAGTCAGGAAGGCCTTCAGAGCCATCTTTGTATATGACCTTGACATTTTTGTATTTACTTAACAGCTGCCTTGCTTTCTCATAAAGCTCTCTTATTCTTTCTATAGTATATATCTTTCCCCTCCTGTTTATCTCCGCTATAAGTGCAGCTTGATAACCTGTTCCAGTGCCTATCTCTAAGACTTTATCCCCGTCCTTTATGGCAAGTGATTCCAACATAAAGGCAATCGTTAATGGTTGTGATACCGTCTGTCTCTTTCCTATAGGAATGGGCATGTCTGCATATGCATGTGCCTTGTTTTTTTCTTCGACAAAATCCTCTCTTCTTACATGCAGGAAGGCGTCTATTAGGGCTTTTGACTTCAAATAACCCCTGTCAATCAAACTTTTGACAAGTTCCACTCTTTTCTCTTCAAAGCTTTCCATCACAAAATTTATATATCTATAAGCTTATAAAATAATCACTTTAGTAACTTTAATAATTTTTAAAGTAATTAAAGTCGGTGTTCTTATGGTTTCAGCACAAAGCAGGCAGATGGAGGTGCAATTAAAGTCCTATATTAAAAAAATCCTTGAAAGGAAGGGCTTTGACAGATTGTCTTCAATTATCTTTGCTGAGTTGTGGTTAGAGCCAAAGGAGATAAGCATGGAAGAGCTTGCAGATAGGGTCGGTTACAGCCTTTCATCTATATCTCTGAAAATGAAGGAATTAAGACGCTTTTGGTTTCTAAAAATTTTTAAGAAAAAAGGCTCGAGAAAGACTTATATTTACCTTGAGAAAAACATATTGAAGGCAGCGCTTGAGAAGATAAAAAGGGATTACGAATGGGAGGACGCTTTATTTAGGGAAAAGATAACGCCCTTGGTGAAGGAATACAAGAAAAAAGCGAAGAGCAAGGAAGAGAAAGCAAAGCTTAGGATACTTGAGAACTCAATTAAAAACCATAAGGCAGTGAAAAGGATTGTAAATTACATTTCTAAGTGTATCGGAGGGTGATGTTATGAAAATAAAATTTACCTTGATTTCCCTGTTGCTTTTGAGCAGCCTTGCTTTTGCTAGCAATTGGACATCAGATAATCAGGGTTTTTATGTTATGACAAGCCAAACCTATCCTTCACCTGTTGAGATAGGGGATGAAAACGTCTTACTTCAAATAACATTCAAAAGAAGCGAAGGCAAATCACTAAAGGACATTCACGTTAGGGCTCATTTCGATTATCCGCTTATTCCAATCAAAGACGAGGTAAGTATAGAACACATCTCATCTACATCACACGTTAACGCGCTTTTTTCCTTCAGCGTTGATGAAAAAGCAGAGCAAGGGGTGTACCGCGTTCCAATAAGCTTAACATATACAGATGAAGATAGTGGCCTCACAAACACCATAAAACGCCTTGTTTTTGTGGAAATCTCAAGCCAAGCCCGCTTGGAAATAAAGAACATCTCATTCCAACCAGAGGAACTTTCTGTTGGCTCTGACTTTGTTATGACTGTGGAGCTTGAGAACACAGGTCATATGCCTGCTTCAGATATAGAGGCAAATCTCATTTTCACAGGCAGTAGCCAACCTGTTGTAGAATTTTACCCGAGCCTGCCTTTAAAGAAGAACATAATAGACGCGGATTCCATATCAAAAATCCAATTCAAAGGGAGAATAACCCCATACTCTTCAACAGGGGCATTTCCAGCTAGGATAACAATAACATACAATAACAAGAGCCTTAACTACGACTTTATGTTTCCTATTTCGTCTGGTTCTGAAATGGACATTTCAAATGTCTCTGCATTGGTTGAGCCAGGCAAGGACGGAAGCATCTCTTTCACCATATTTAATCGAGGAGCAGTAAGCTATAAGGACATCAAGATTTCGCTGAGCCAAGTAAGCTCTCTTGCAATAATGGATAATAGCATCTATGTGGATGACTTGCCGGCACACGGCTCAGAGTTTGTAAGCATAGCTGTTTCAGCAAGCAGGGAACTTAGTGAAGGAGTTTATCCAATTACAGTGACATTGCAATCTCCCCAGGGCACATCTTCTGAGGCAATAAGTGTTATTGTAAGGGGAAAACCAGAGCTAAAAGCAGCAGGCATATCTACAGATGTAGACAGTATTTACACAGGGCAGATGCTGTCTCTGAGCACCCAATTTGAGAACATAGGCACAAGCGACGCCAGGTCAGTAAAAGTAAGCATAGTGAATAACACGTTCATAGATGGTATAACTGAGTCATATGTAGGGAGCGTTGAGGTGGATGATACAGGCACAGCTGTATTTGACATATTATTTAAGAGGGCAGGGAAGCAGAAACTGACGCTATCTATAAGCTATACAGACAATGCAGGCAACACATATGAGGACATGATGTGCTTTGACGTCTATGTCCATCCAGCACCAATGGACTTGACCTTTGTCTACGTCTTGCTAATCTTAGCAGGCCTTTACCTCTTCTGGAGAAGGAGAATAAAGGTCAAAGAGCAGCTGAAGAAGGTGGTTTGAAGCATGCTTCGCTTCGCCTTCAAAAACCTTTTGCTGAAAAAATCAAGGACATTCCTAGCTATCTTAGGTCTTACCATTGCTATAACAGGGGTTATAAGTCTTATAGGCATATCAGACGGCATAAGACACAGGATAACAGAAAGCACATCCAAGATAGAAGGGATCATTGTAACAGAAAAGGACGCTACGCTTATCGGCAAATTAGATGCCTCTTATGAGGAAAAGCTCTGGCATTTTTCAGAGGTAAAGGCAGTTGTTCCTGTTGTAGAAGCTTTGGCCACCAGCATAGACGGTGAGAAACCAAAAGGAACAGGCGTTGCTGGTGCAATGGTTTCTGTTCTTGGCATGGACCCTGTTAAAAAAGAGATGCTGTCAAATAAAGGTTTGGACGCAGAGTACTTGATAAAGGGCAGGTCTATAAAAGGGAGTGATAAGGGCCGGGTTGTAGTTTTAGGTTCTAAGCTTGCCGACGATTACGACAAGAATGTGGGTTCAAAGATAGACATAAATGGCGAGACATATCGTGTTGTAGGCATTTTTGAAACAGGTTCTGACATGCTTGACAACATGGTTGTTACCACTCTTGAACAAGCCCAGAAGATAATGGGCTTTTCCTCAGACACAGTTTCTGAGTTCATAGTTGAGACAAGGGACCCGTCTCAGGCCTCAAAGCTAGCAAAGAAGATAAACTTTAGATACAGTGACCTGGACGCAAAAACATCCTCAGAGTGGGCTGAAGAGTTTTCGTCAATGTTAGAGCAAGTAAATGTCTTCTTTATGCTCATTTCATCCATAGCAGTGCTAGTTGGTGCAATAGGGATACTTAACACAATGTTAATGAGCGTTATTGAAAGGTACAAAGAGTTTGGGATACTGCGGGCTTTGGGCTGGACAAGGGGCGACCTTACAAAATTAATAATTTATGAGTCATTTGTCTTAGGTCTATCTGGAGGTTCGCTGGGCGCTCTTTTAGGTTACCTCACTGTTTACATCATAAATGTTTCAGATTTCATCCCATTCCATCCAATTGCAACACCCTCTCTTATCTTTTCAGCATTTATGCTTTCAATTATATTGAGCATTTTAGGAGGCCTCTATCCTGCTTGGAGGGTTTCCAAATTAGACCCTGTGGAGGCGATAAGATTTGAGTGATGTGGTATTGGAGGCAAGACACGTGTCGAAATACTACAAATTAGGGACTGAGACAATAAAGGCAGTGGACAATGTGTCCTTGAAGCTTCGCAGAGGTGACTTTGTTTTTATCGTGGGGCCAAGCGGCAGCGGAAAAACAACACTTTTAGACATGTTCGGCGCTTTGAGCCATCCGAGCAAGGGAGAGATAATAATACATGGAAAGAAACTTAAGGAATTCAACGACTTTCAGTTGTCTATGTTTAGGAGAAAGCACATAGGTTTTATATTCCAAACATTTAACCTCATACCTACGCTGAATGCTCTTGAAAACGTGCTGGTGCCTCTTGTTCCGCAAGGATACAGTAAAGAGGATGTTAAGAGAGCAAGAGACTTGCTTGTTGAGGTTGGGCTTTCTCATAGGATAATGAACAGGCCAAATCAACTCAGTGGAGGGGAGAGGCAGAGGGTTGCCCTTGCTAGAGCTTTCATAAACCAACCAAAAATCATATTGGCAGATGAACCAACAGGAAATCTAGACTCCAAAAAAGGCTGGGAGATATTCCAGTACCTGAGAAAGTTAAACAAGGAAAAGGGAGTCACATTCTTAATCGTAACTCACGACATAGAATACATCAAAAAAGGCGACACTGTCTATAAGATGAAAGACGGAAAACTCAGCCGTAAATCCACTTTAACCTAGCTTTCTCTAATATCTCATTTATCTGGCCTCTACTGTATTCCTCTTCCTTCAACTTCTTTATAATCTCAGAAATATCAACATTCTTCTTAAATTGATTTACCACCATATTCACAACATCCTCACTTATCTCCTTTTTTCTTGCTCTTTCATCAACCTTATCACTCAAGACATTAACATCTCCCCTTAACCTAATGAGTTCACTGTTTTCTATGCTCTGCCCGCTTTCCAGCTTTTCAGAGAGCTTTGATATTTGGCTGTTTATTTCATCTATTTTTGACATCAAATCTCCATACTCCTCCTTTTTACCTTCTATCTGCTTTGCGACCCTTTTCATATCCTCTTTTAACATATTTATTAGCTCTTTAGCATCTCTTATGCTCCTCTCCTGGTTTTCTATGCTCCTGTTCAGCTCTTCGCTAAGCTTTTTTATGTTGACCCTCAAATCACTGACATCTTTTATCTTTGCCTTGTCCTCAACATCTTTCGCAATTGCTTCTACAGCTGTCTTAAGGTTGTTGATCTCATCCTCCTCAACCTTCTTTCCTTCTTTCATCTTCTCAGATAATTCAGTTATCTTTGCTCTCAAGCCCTCCATCCTGTTTTCAATCTGCTTTCTAAATTCCTCCGTCTCTCCCTTTATCTGCTCTTCAATGTTGCTCATATCGCTGTTTAGGGATGAAATTATTTCAGAAACACGCTTTACCGAATCCTCGTTCCTTTGCATCTGCTCCTCAATCTTTTCAAACTTGTTTTTTGTTTCCGCCTTTATCTCTTCAATGCTTTTCCTTATTTCCTCTCTTTCCTTTATCTCTTCAACTTCCATATCTCTAATCTTCTTTGACAGCTCTTCAAGCTTTTTCTTCAGCGATTCTATGCGCTCTGTTTCAACCGTTTCGCCACTCTCAATCCTCTTTGACAGCTCAGCGGCCTTTTCTTTTATTGAGGAGAGCTCCTGGCTTATGGAGGAATATGCCTTCTTGGTGCCACTTAAATCTCCCTCTAATGTTGTAATCGTGCTCTCCAGCTGAGATATAAGGTTCTTGACGTCAAGCAAGCTGGCCTTGTCTTCATCCATTTTGCGCTGTAGTTCTGATAACTTGTTCGCAAATTCAGCATTGCTCTCTTTTATTTTTCCCAAAATAGTTTCCTTTAACTCGCTCTCTCCCTTTTCTATTATTTCAACCTCCTTCCTTACATTCTCCAAGCTGTCCCTCAATGTATCAATGTCTTTTCTGTCCAGTTGTTTTTCCTTTTCTAACTTGTCTATATTCTTTTTAAGTTGGTTCTGGAAAGCAGTTATGCTCTGTTGGAGTGCTTTATACTTGTCGCCAAGCGTCTGCCTAAGTGAAGAGAGTTGCGCTTCTGTATCGTTCAGCATCTTTTTTACAGCGTCTACATCTGTTTCCTCTTTTTTCAGCTCCTCACTTAGTTTTCTTATATTTTCCTCAATCTTAGCATCAATCTTATCAATATTCTCTTTCATCTGCTTTGCTAGGCCAAGCTCTGTTTCCCTTAAGGCATCTATTGCCTCGCTCAGCGCTTTTGTTTTATTTTCAATAGAGTAAAGCTCAGCAGTACTTATCTCCTCATTTTCCTTTAACTTATTCTCAAGCTCTGAGAGTAAAGCAGCGATAGAAAGTATCTCAGACACAAGGTTTTTGTGTTTCTCCTCTTGGCTTCTCTCACTGCTTTCAAGCTCTGCTTTCATGCTTGAGAGTCTAACTTGCAGAGAATTGATAAGCTCTTTCAATAGCTCTGTATCCTTCTCCTCCTTCATAACTTCGCTTCTCAGCACCTCAAGGTGCTGCCTGAACTCAGACTCTGCCCTGTCAATTTTACCAAGCAGCTCTGTTTTCAGCTCCTTTCTCTCCTTTTCAGCTTCCATAATCTCTCTGTCTATCTCAGCAATCTCTTTTATTATGTCTTCACTGATGTCCATAAGCTCCTTCTTAACTCCCTCAACATCTTTTTCCTCTTTTGATTGCAGCTGTTTCTTCAGCTTTGAAATCCTTTTGCCTATCTCAGCAATCTCCTCAACTCTCTTGCTGTCTCTCAATTCTAATTTATCAAGAAGACCCTGCATTTCATCTAAATGCTCTATTATGTTTTCAACATCAAACCTTTCTTCATCAAGCTCACCGTGCAGTTCTTCTATGGCCAATGCCTGTTGCTTTATCCTATCTCTTATGTTAGGTATGTATTCAACAACAACTGTTTTCAGCAACCTGTCAAGAGCATCCATCTCTCTACCTAACACCTCAACGTCCTTCTTTTCAATCTTTTTGTTTTCTTCTATTGCCTTTTCAATCTTTCTGGATTCATCTGAGATTGCTTTTATCCTCTCAAAGACCTGTTTGTACTCATTTTTCACATTGTTCTCCAAAAAAGCAAAGTTGTTCTGAATGAATGAGATGTTTGCCCTCATTGACTCGATCAGCTGCCTTAAATCGTTGCTTGACATCTCTTCCTCCTTCTGAATCTCCTCTATCCTGCTTTTGAGCTCTTTTTCAGCTGTTGCAAATTTCTGCAGTATTGAGTCAGCAAACAGCTTTTCGTTGTCCTCTGCCTCTTTTATCCTCTCACTGAGCATCTGCATGCTCTGGTTTACATTTTTAATGTCTGCTTCTTCAATCTTTTCCTCGCTCTCAATCTTCTCTTTCAAGCGCTCTATGTTTGAAAGCAGTTCTTTTAAACGGGCGCTTGTTTCCTTATGCCTTTCTTTCAGTTCTTTCTCCTCATCTGAGAGAGCAGCCAATTTTGATTCTAGGTTTTTGTAAAGATTCTCTGAATTTGCCTTTAGGTTATCCAGCAGCAAGCTGAGTTTCTCAATAGACTTCTCCTCTTTTGTTTGTAAAGCTTCCAACTCCTTTTCCAAGCCACTTTGTACTGACTTAATATTATCAATCACCATTGCCTTTATTTCGGCTTCCGCAAGCTTTACCCTCTCTAGCTCACTAGAAAGCTTTTCATAGCTTGAATGCAACTTTTCAATGTCTTCCCTCTCCATTTTCTTCTCTTCTTCAATTTTTCTTTCTATCCTTCCGGTTTCGCTCTTCAGCAATTCCAAATGCTTCGCCAGGTCAAAATACCTCTCCTTGCTTTCACCAATGCTTTTTTCTACATCTGAGATGCCTTTGCGTATATTTTTGATTTCCTCTGCAAGTGCTTTTATGCTGTTGTCATCAAGAGCAATCTGCTTATCCAAATTCTCAAACTTAGCAGAAAGCCTTTCAATGCTCTCGTCCATTGCTTTTTGCAATTCTGCAATCTTTTCAGGAACTTCCTTTTCTTCTCTTGAAAACTCCTCTGAAAGCTCAGCTATCCTTTGCTTTAGCTCTTTAACTGAGCGGTCCTCTTTTGCTTTGACCTCCTCAAGCATTTTTTTAAGGTAATGCTCATGCCTTTCAACCAAGCTTATCCTTTCGGAAAGCTTTGCAAGACTATCACTTATATCTTCTAATGACTCCCTCTCCACTGCCTCATCAGAACTTAAACGCCTTTTTACCTCACTAATTTCAGAAAGCAGCTTTGAGAAATCAGCAACAAGTTTGCTATACGGGTCAACACCAGACCTAAGAGACTGCTCTATCATTGCGATGTCTCTTCTCAGCTCATCCAATTCTCCTTCATGGCCCGTGACTCCGCTTATCTTAAGTTCTATGTCTCTCAACCTTTTAGCAATTTCTTCACTGTCTCCTGCCATAGCAATCAGTTATGATTACGCTTAACTTATTAATAAAATATATCAGTCAAACAGTTAGAATTATATGCATTAACTGTATTTTTATCCTATATGAAATCAGCCCAGTCTTCCATAGAATATCTTATAATGTTTGCTTTTATTTTAGCAGTAATTGTTCCTATCTGGGTTTACGCTAATAACAACATAAACACTACGAACGAGCGCCTGCAAAAATCATACGCTGAGAATGCAGTTCAGAGGTTGGCAGCAGCTGCAGACATGGTTTATGTGCAAGGCCATCCAGCTAGAATGACCATTAGGATAAGGATTCCAGAAGCAGTTGAGAACGCCAGCATAAAGCAACATGAGATTTCGATCAGAGTGTCAAGCAGAGGGGGACCATCTGATATTTACTATACAACAGTTGCTCCTCTGAATGGCTCCCTGCCAAGCAGCCCTGGTTTTTACTTCATCACTCTGAGAGCCATGGAAGAAGGTTATGTAAATATAAGCTTTGGTGGTTAAGTGAAGGCACAGGTTTCAATAGAGCTCTTATCTCTCCTCGCTGTTGCACTGCTGCTTTTGATATTGTTTAACATATGGACATACAGATTTCAGAGCAGCACGGAAAGAGACAGCACATATTTTGACGCTGAAAGGGTGTGCAGTTTGTTGGCCAATGAGATTAACACAGCAGCTTCCATAGGTGATGGCTACAAGAAACATTTTTCTCTGCCTTCAAAACTGATAAATTATGTTGACTACAATATTTCAGTGCTGCCCAGTGGAAAGCTGGTGGTAGTAAGCTGGCATGGAAGAGAGACCTGGTGCGACATAATAAGTAGCAACATTTCAATTAATACATTGAATAAAGGTGGAAATATTATAGAGAATAAGAAAGGGGAGATTATAATTGGCTAAGGGGCAGTTGTTTAGCATAGATTTTATAAGTGGCACCGTGATTTTCATACTGTCTTTTATGATGCTCCTTACCCTTATGGATACAGCCAATACGCAATTGCGTGAGACAGAGGACTTCCAACAAATGCAGTCAATAGCATTAGCCATATCTGACATGCTTATTAAGAGTCCTGGCAACCCAGAGAACTGGGACTCTTCAAATGTTAAGGCAGTTGGTTTTGCAGACAGCCCCCATGTGCTGAATGAGAGCAAGATATTGTCTTTCTACTCAATGAGCCGGCAGGAAGCAGCCATTGCTCTTGGTCTGACAGGATATAACTTCAACATTTCATTTATTGACAGGAACAAGCAGATAATCACGTATAAAGGCAAAACACTGAGCATTGGCTATGTACCACATTATGAGAGCAATCTTGTCGTTTCCCAGCGTGTGGCAGTGCTGAAAAACAGCACACAACAGCTGCCTGTTATAATGAGGGTGATGCTTTGGCAATGAGAGGGATTATGTTTACAGTGGACGCAGCAATCGCGTTGGTACTCGTACTGTCAGCCCTTGGCCTGTTCACGCTGCTCAGCTTTGAAACAAGCTCAGAAGAGCTAACATACCAGCAGCTTCACTTTGATGCTCAGGACATTATCCAAGTTATGTCTGTGTTAAAGGTTTCTGATGTGTTGGATACGGCAGTTATTTCAGACCTTTTCAATACAGGTAGGTTAATAGAAGCCCATAAAAACAAGAGTGTTATGGATGTGATAGCAGAGTTCTGGTCTGGAAACACGTCAAAAAATAAAAGCATAGCTAAAAATATCACAAAAGAGCTGTTCTCAAGCTTTGTTCCAGACAATCTTGATTGGGCCTTTCTCATAGACAAGGATGTGCTTTTTAACTCATCCCGGATGCCAGACAGCGGTGACATGGTTGTAAGCAGGCGCTTTGCCTCTGGCTTTATGGAAAGCAGGCCAACCACAGGTTGTTATGCAAGGGCAAGTGTGCAAGCAGTTAAAGGGAAACAGGATTCTTCATATGCTTTCTTTGGAGGCTTCGTTGGCCAAGGCAATATAACTGCTGTTATAAGAGACATTCCAGGAGATGCCAATGTTTCTGAGATCTATATGGAAATGAACATACCCAGCAATTTCACACTTTACTTAAACGACTTTAACTGTGGTAGCTTCATAACAAGAGGGGCTGGTATGAACGTCTCAAACTTCTCAATTACGAAAAGCTCAAATCCATCCTGTATAAATGCGATAAGGAAAGGTGGGATAAACATATTTTACATAAACTTCAGCAGCAACAACATAACAAAACATTATATCGGTGGCGGTTTCATAAGAGTGTCTTACTCTACAAAGCGATTGATAAACCCAGCACCAAACATAAGCAAATATTATTTTCCAGGCATTAATGGCCTCATCAACCTTTATTCCTCATTCTATGTTCCAGGTGACATACAGTCAATGAACATTCACTTGGAGTTTTTCAACAATTACACCACTTATTTGAGAATTGCTGGTCAGCAAGTGATGTCAACTAGCGGGAGCAAGGCAACGCAAAATGTGAACATATCAAACACAGTGCTAAGCTCTCTGCTTAACTATTCTGAGTTAAGCTCCAAAACCATTCCAATAAGGATGGGCATCGTGGCAATAGGAGAGGCAGGCACAGGCGATTCGGATGTTGTTCTGATAACAGACCTATCTGGAAGCATGAATTGGTGCATAGACAGCAATAGCCACTGCTCCTCTCCAAACAGGCGCATTGACCTTGCTAAGGATCTGGATAAGCAATTTGTTAATATTATTTTAAGCACTCCTGGAAACAGGGTTGCACTTGTAACGTATAGCAACAACGCTTACAAAAGGACTAATCTAACAGATAACGAGACATACCTCAACAACACGATTGATTCTTTCTCTGCCTCTGGAGCAACTTGCATTGCCTGTGCCATAAGAGAGGCGAGAATGATACTCCAAAACGAAAGCAACTCGTCAAGGCAGAAATTCATAGTCGTAATGAGCGATGGCCTAGCAAATATGAGAGTAGATACGAGCAGGATTAACAGAACCACCTGTTGCACATATGGTTATTGGTGGTTTCCCTCATATTACTGTCCCTCTCCCTTCTGCGGAAGAAATTTTGTAAGTCGCTGTGGAGATGCATACGACAGCACAGCGTCCCAGCAAGCAATAAATGATGCATGCTATGCACACTCTGTAACAAATGCAACGATATATTCTGTTGGCTTCGGCCCAATTCAATCATGCTATGAGGGAAATTACACATTGACGCAGATAGCAGAGTGCGGGAACGGCTCTTTCTTTGCAAGCGACAATGCGACAGAGCTGGAGGAGATTTACCAACTCTTGGCTAATACTATATTATATCAATCTTATAAGAAACAGATAACAGAGGTAACAGGCAACATATCCACCTGGCTTTCAAATAATTCATACATAGAATTTTCATATGCTCCTGAAAGCCAAATAGCTGCATATGGCGAAGTGTCCTTTGCCCAGGAGTCTAAAAGGTTTGCTTCCTGCAATAGCTCTCTTTTCATTCCAGCAGGCATAAAGGTAAGCGATTTGAAAGCCTTAACCTACTCAGCTGCATATTGGGCAGACAAATTAATTCTAAATAATAAAAACCATTCTGATTTTAGTGTTTACAACTTGGCAGATTACGGTCCTTCGTACTCCTATCTAGGAGACCCATATGTAATACATGTGCCAGACACAGTAACTAACCAAAACGACTCAAACAACTTTTCATTAAGGCTTGGAGTCTCGCCCAGCAATTCATCAGACAACTGCTCTGGCAAGGACAAGTTTGTTTATATCGTGAGGTTGTCTGCTATTGCCTCATCGCAAGGTCTTTTCCCAGACTGCTTTGGATATAATGTTAGTGTTTATTATGACACAGACCACGATGGCGTAGCAGATGGTTCCCTTTATGTTCCCATAGGCGAGGACTTGCCTGGTTTTGTCAGGACTCCTGTGGATGTAGAGGATTTAAACACATCAGGCAATGGCATAGCAAACGCGTTTGCAAGCCTATTAGAGCAGTTAAACTACTTTGTTTCAGGCAGCAACTCAGGGCCTGCAGGCTCTCAAAACAACCCAATTGACATTGAGATAACACCAGAGGTCAAGTTCTCTGTAAATGTTGTTGGCGGTGTTCCATATATGTGGGGACCTGCTAAATTAGAAGTGGTGATATGGAGAAAGCAGTAGTATTTACCTTGTCAATAAGCTTTGTAATAATAACGATTATCTCATTTATAATTGCCTATCTCTTGATAACACAGACACACAACCAGACAGTATTAAATAAAATAGAGTCAGATATGCTTCGTTACTATGTGGATTCTATAGACCTTGACCTACCTAGAGCATTAAACATTATAGGAAAACGCTCCTTAGCAGTTGCCGCCATTCATGTTGCAGTAAATGGCACAGCACTTGATGATGCTAAGAGAAGAGTAGAAGAGTTGATGATAAACCACACCCTATATGGGGAAGATGCTCCGCTAATGGAAAATGAATCTTTACTTGAATGGGCGCGAAGGGTTTCAAATATAGGCAAAAGCTATGGTTTCAACACAAGCATTGACATCTTAAGCCTCTCTGTAAAACCCTTTGATTCTTTTAATTCAATTATGCTGGCCAATATCTCAATATTTATTACAAACAGAGACCAATCGATAAACATCTCACGAAACTATTCAGAGAAGGTATTGACTTCGTATCTAGGCATAGACGACCCATTATATAATCTTATGACAAATGGCTTGGTTACAAGGAAAATAATGAGATATAACAAGACAATAGACTCTGTGGCTGATGTGGATGATGCGATAGACAACAAGTGGTACATGAACAGCAGTGAAGGGCCAAGCTTCTTTGACAGGTTGGAAGGGAGATTGAGGTTATCAGACAGATACAAGACAATGTCTGATAGGCAGATAGCTTTGGAAACATTTGTTGACCTGCAGGAATTAAGCAGTAAGGGAATAACAGTAAAAACAAATCAAAGCTGCGTTGATTATTTGTATTTTAACTCAAGCAAGATCAATGGAAAAGCGCTAAGCGGCTCATCGCACCCTTGGTTCAAGATAGATGACTACCATGCTTCCGTTTACAATGTGACTTCAGACCTCATAGGCTAAAAGAATCTTTATTAATGTTTACTGTATTATATGATTGGTGAGAGCATGCCAGAAGAACTAATAAAAGAAACAGACAAGGCACTGCATACAGGGATTGATAGGTTATTAGCAAAGGTCTACGCAAACAAATCAGTGAAGATAAAGGACATAGTAAAAGAACTTCAGATCCCAGATGAAAAAGCAGAGGAGTGGGCAAACATCTTGGCCGATCATGAACTCATCGATATAAAATACAGCCCAATTTCAGGTATGGTTTTAGAATCCAAACCAGGAAAGGCATATGACCCAAAGAGAGGGGTTTATGACCTGCCCAAAAAAGAGGAATGAAATATGAAGGTAATGAACTCTTACAGCCTAGAAAAAGACAATGTTGTAGGCAATGTAAGAATTTACAAAAAAGAGTCAGATTATGTTCCGACGTATGAACTGCAAATTCCAGAATTGGAAGCAGCAACAGAAGCCATGTTAGACCATATAAGGCAGCAACTAGTCAAACATGTTAAGGTAAAGATAACAGAAATGTTAAATCCAGATTCCATGGAGGACATAAAAAGAAGGTTTCTTCAAAAAGCGAGCGAACTCATAAAATTAGAATTTCCAAGTATGTCTGAGGACACCCAAAAGTCATTAGCAGGCAGGTTGGTCCACGAGATGCTGGGACTGGGGGCAATCGAATTGCTGCTGGCAGATGACGACTTAGAGGAAATCGTGATAAACAATTCAAAGGAGCCTGTTTGGGTTTACCACAAGAGCATAGGTTGGCTGAAGACAAATATAATGATACCAAGTGAAGACCAGATATACAATTATGCTGCACTGATAGGCAGGAGAGTGGGCAGGCAGATAACAAATCTAATGCCTCTTATGGATGCCCACCTCTTGACAGGCGATAGGGTAAATGCAGTTCTGTTTCCTATTGCAAGCAAGGGAAATAACATAACGCTCAGGCGTTTTGCCAGGAACCCATGGACTATAGTGAATTTCATAAGCCCAGAGATTCACACGTTGAGTAAGGAAATCGCAGCAGTAGTTTGGCTCGCTATGGAAAACGAGCTTAACATGATTGTGGCAGGTGGTACTGCTTCTGGCAAGACCAGTTTTCTCAATGCAATAATGCCTTTCATACCTCCAAATCAGAGAGTTATATCTATTGAGGACACAAGGGAGTTAATGTTGCCTAAGTTTATGCACTGGATACCTTTGACTACAAGAGAGCCAAACCCAGAAGGGAAAGGAGAAGTTAGTATGCTAGACCTCATGGTTAACTCTTTGAGGATGAGGCCTGATAGAATTGTACTCGGAGAGATAAGGAGGCAGAGAGAAGCAGAGGTTTTATTTGAGGCCATGCACACAGGACACAGTGTCTACGCAACCCTACACGCAGATAATGCAGAGCAGGTTAGAAGAAGGCTTATCTCCCCTCCAATAGAGCTGCCTGAATCAATGCTGGAAGCCCTACACTTAGTAGTTGTCCAGTTTAGACATAGGGCAAGAGGAATAAGGAGGACATTTGAACTTGCAGAAGTAGTGCCAAAGGAAAGCGAAAGAGGTTTTAGGGTTGATATTAACGTGTTATACCGCTGGAACCCAAAGAAAGACAGCTTTGACAAGGTCATAAAGTCAGACAGCCTATTTGACAGGAGTGAGAAGACAAGGCTGTTTGATGAAATAAGTATGAGAACTGGAAAGAAAGCCAAGGAAATAGAAGAGGATCTGAAAGAAAAGCAGGTAATTTTGCAATATATGCTGGACAATAAAATAAACCATGTGGATGCTGTTGGCAAAATGATAGCAGAGGTTTACAGAGATAAGGACTATGTTCTGGAAGCCATAAAGAAAAAGAAGAAGCCAGAAGACATTATAGGAAAAGAATTTACAAGGCGATAATGTGAATAAAATACCGTTCAGCCCACTGCCTCCAGCTGCAATGGATAAAATATCAAACAATTTCATAGCTCTAGGAGAGCTTTTCAGCAGGATGATGCCATCACTCAGAGAGCAACTCTACCAAGCAGAGATGGAAATCTCAAGCAAAAAATATGTCGCAATTGCAATAGTTACTGCCCTTTTTTACGCAATTTTGATCTTCTTTGTTTTGATAATGCTTTCCATCATACTTCAGATGGATTTTATTCCTATTGCTTTGATGCTTTCCATAGTCTTCTATGCCTTTATGTTTTTTTCAGTGCTTTCATACCCACGAATTATAACAATGCGCAGAATGCGCAAGCTTGAGACAAACCTTGTCCCTGCTTTGAGGCACCTGCTGATAGAAGTAAAGTCAGGCGTTCCCCTATTTCAAGCAATGATGGGCGTCACTAAAGGGTATGGGGAGGTTTCTGAGGAATTTTCCAAGATTGTCACAGACATTAACACAGGAAAGTCAGAGACAGAAGCAATAAATGACGCTGCAAGAAGAAATGCATCGTTCAAGTTCAGAAGGTCATTGTGGCAAATAACCAATGCGCTTAAATCTGGCAGTGATATAGGAGATGCTTTACAGGCAATAATAGAGGACCTGAGCAGGGAACAAGTGTCTGCCATAAAGAAATACGGGCAGGAATTGAATCCATGGACTATGATATATATGGTGGCAGCAGTTATCATTCCCTCTTTAGGGCTGACTTTTTTAGTGGTTATTTCTTCCTTTACAGGTGCTATGATGCCTCCAATCATATTTCCACTGATACTATTTGGGCTTATCCTATTTCAGCTCTTTTTCATGAATTTTGTAAAAAGTAGGAGACCTGCAATATGAAGTTTTTCGTAAAGATTTCGTCAATACTTCCAAACAGGATAATAAGAGCTTATGAACAAATGCTTATATATGCAGGCATGGGAGATGTCTCTCCGCGTGCTTTTGCGGGATATTCAATAGTGCTAGCCTTTTTCATATCTCTTTTCGTTTCTTTTTCTTCTAAACTCTTGTTTTCAATAGACAATACTCTTACTATTATCTTTGCAGTCTCTCTGTTTTTTATGATGTTCGCTTTGTCATATGTCTATCTATCTGTGGTGGCGGACAACAGGGCAAAGGCAATAGAAAAGGTCCTGCCAGATGCCTTGCAGTTGGTTGCTGCCAACATTCAAGCAGGAATGACCATAGACAATGCGTTGTGGCTATGTGCAAAACCTGAGTTTGGCGAGTTTGAGGATGAAGTGCAGAAAATGGCAGCGCAGACACTTGCTGGAAAAACGCTGATAGATGCCTTAAAAGACCTCTCAAAAAGGGTGAAATCAGTAGTCTTACACAGGGCTGTTATGCTGTTAATTCAAGGCATTCAGTTAGGGGGGGAATTGGCCCATCTTTTAATTCAGATTGCTGCGGATATCAGGACAACACAAGCGTTGCAAAATGAGATAAGAGCAGCGACGGCAATGTATTCTCTCTTCATCCTTTTTGCAAGCGTTTTCGCAGCTCCAGCCCTTTTTGCTGTTTCAACCTTTTATGTTGAAACCACAAATGTTCTCTGGTCAGGCAAGATTGGGCAGGTTTCCCCTACTGGTGGAGCTGGTTTGAATGTTATAAGTATAAAAGGCTCTATGATAAGCACAGAGGACGTAAAGCTCTTTGCCATTGTTGCTATTATCATAACAACGGTTTTTGCTTCTTTAATAATGGGGCTGATAACAAGCGGCCAGATGAAGAGAGGTTTAAAATATACTCCTTTCTTTGTTTTGGGTGGTTTGGGTATCCACTTTGTGACATATAGCATTATAAAGTCAATGTTTGGTGCTTTAATATAGTAAGCTTTTTATACCTGTAATATTTAATCTGCTTATAAAAATGATGTTTAAGAGGTGAAACATGATGAGGAAAGGTCAAACAGCACTTGAATATTTGATTACATACGGATGGGCCATCTTGGTCATCCTTGTAGTACTGGCAGTGCTTTGGTACTATGGAATTTTCAACCCAAGCAGATGGGCTGGCGAGCAGGTCGGTTCATTTACAGCTTTTAATGTAATGGACCACAAATTTACAAGCACAGAATTGCAGTTGAGACTAGCAAATAAGTTAGGCCAGAACATCAGGATAACCGCAGTTGGCGTTAAGAAGAGCGGAGACACAGCATACAACCTGAACACATCAACAACGTTGGCAAGCCCTGTTGATCTCAATGCAAACTCAGAAGCAACAGTAACAGTACCATTGAACACAAGCAGTCTTGGAGCAAGTACTGGAGACATAGTTTCTCTGGACGTGTCAATAATTTACGACAACTTACAGAGTGGCCTAACAGGCAAAATAGACACAACAACAATGAACCTGAAGGTAGCTTAAACTGCCTTCTTAACCCTTTTATTTCGTTTTCCACTGATTTCTTTTAGAAAACTCTCTATTTCTTTTATTCTCTGCTTTATGCTCTTTATTTCTGCTTTATTGTCTTCTTGCAACATGACTGCCCCACACTGCGGACATTTAAAATCATACTCAAGCGCTAGTTCAAAAGGCAACCTTTCACAACCGTTCTTGCATTTAAAGAAAACATAATCCTGCTCGTATTTTAGCTTTTCCTTTAAAGAAGACAGCTCTTCCTCATATCTCTCTTTCAGCAACTCTATTATCCTGCTTTTTTCAAGAAACCACGTGTAAGTGTACCAGTTGCTTGTTTGAGCCTTTTCCTTTGAGTACCTTATTATCCCAGAGTAATGCAACCTATTGAGCGTTGCTCTGAGCACATTTACCTTTATGCCTGTTTCAGCGCTTAGCTCTTCATCCGTACAGCCTCTGCTGCAAGCGCTTAAAACCCTAACAACATTATAACCCTCTTCACCTGCTTTTTCCCGTATAAAATCAGCAAGAAGAGGGCTATTAATTCTCAGCGTCACCATTGCTATAATTATGACTGCTTAGATTTATAACGATTTACCTCTACAACTTTCTTGCCCTTTTCCTGAGGGATGACTTTTATTTTTGCGTTTTCAAAATCTTTGTTTAGCTCGTCACCTTTAAATAGCTTGTCTAGGAACACTGCTAATGCCGCGACTTCTGAGTGTGGCTGCTTTCCTATTGCAATGTTGTAGTCAGCCATTTTGTATAATTCAGCAGGCACCTTTTCCCCTCCTATAACTATAACTTTATCTCCTCTGATCTCTCTTATGTTGTTTATAACAGCATCAACAGGAAGCCCATACATAGTTAAGTGGATTATCTTGCCTTCAAAAGAGCTTAGGAATTTTTTCCATTGTTTCTCATAAAATACTTTAAAATTGCCTCCCCACCTGTCTGCAACATCTTTGACGCTCTCCATCATTTTTTTGTCATAATCTCCTGTGTAAATTATGGCATCTGCCCCAAAAGCCCTTGCAACCAGACCGCAATGTGTAGATATTCTCAAATCCCTGCCCTTTCTGTGCCCAAGCCTCAAAACATAAATCATGGCTATATATTGGTACAATTGAAATAAAACATTAACGAATTGACACCAGAAGTATTTTATTTAACTATTGCTTCTATTTTTCTGTCATAAGGAAGCAGCAGGTGGAACTGTGAAAAGGAGACAGACTTTGCTATTGTTATTTTTATTGCTTAGTCCTGCCCTGTCAATTTATTACCCAGGGCTCTCTTTTAATGAATCCATAGACAACATAATATATGCTAATGATGGCACGGTTTTCATCTCAGCACACGGCAACGTCACTGTATACAATCCAAATCCCGTTGATGACCTCTATGCCTCTGGGATCATATTCAAAGAAGACAATATAACTGTGATGAATGCCTCTGGCATATATCTGCCACCCCCTTTTATGCTGGGCAATGTCAAGGCAGCAAATTCAAGCAACACAGCATACAGATTGCAGAGCAAAGGCTTTTCAAAAGCAGACGTCAAATTGCCCTTGAGCATAAAACAGTTCTTTTACAAAGGCCCACAACCTGTTGCTTTTTCAAATAACGTATTAAATGTTAGTTTCTCGCCAGGAGATCCAATTACATTGGGTCTGAACATTACAAACAAGCTAGACGAGGACGTAAATATAAGCGTGTTCAGAAACCTGCTGTCTTTCATAAACCCGCAAAGCATGACCTTCTCTGGCTGTTCTGGAGCTGCTGTTAATTTCACAGCAGGGGCTCAGTATCTGAAGATTGAACACTGCCTCTTAAATAAGTCTGACACGATGACTCTTGTAATTAACGGAAACATAAGGGATGAAAAAACAAACATACCCCCACCATACCATATAGAGAAGACAGGCAATATACTTATAAGGATAAATAACCAGAGCAGCGTTTCAAATTACAGCATATTTAGACAGCTTATGATTAATGCAACAGCAAGTGCTAGCGCAAGTTCAAGCCTAGACAAGCTTTACATACCAAAAGCAGAAAGAGACCGTTGCTACCCTCTGAACAACATGTCATATGAACTTGCTGTTAATGTGTCCACAGACAGCGACTTCAATTTCTTCGTGCGCAACTTTTCCATTTTGAGAAGCAACTATTCCGAGATAAACATCAGCGCCAACATAAACAATGCCCATGAAATATACTCTGCACCAATACACCACATTATGAACAGCAGCAGCCCTCTAAGAGTGTCTCCAATAAACGACAGCTTTTGTGCAGATGAAAATAGTGTTTTATCTACTTATTGGCTCAAGGTTGATTACTCTGTGATATTCAACAACTCAGTTCCACCTGCTGAAGCGAATTTTGTAGACATAGAAGTGGATGGGGGCATGATACAAATCTCAGGCATCTATACGCCCCCTCCACCAGCCACAGGTCCTGGCTTTGGAGCCACACCTGCAGAAGCACCAAAGAATGTAACAAAGGAAGAAGCGAGAAAGTATATCATAATAACAAAAGAGGTATCAAAGCAGCACGTCAATTATGGGGATGTGATAACCGTAACAATTAAAGTTCAGAGCATAGCCAGCTTCAATATACGAGATTTAACATTGGTTGACTTGCTGCCCAAAGGATTCACTGTAGTGGACAATGGAGGGGCTTCTGTAACTGAAGAAGAACCCTATTTGCTTAGGTGGAATATAAACTTAATAAGACCAGGCGAAATCCTTGTCTTTACTTACAAGGCAAAGTCAGAGGATGCTGAGCCAGGATATTACCCATTCAATGACTTATACATCTCATCCGAACTGACTGGTGTTGTTGGAGCGTATTCAACAGAACCAATCATACAAGAACCAGGCATAGGCATACCACGGCAGTATACTATACTTCTTGTAAAAAAGCTGGAATGGCTTGGAGATGACCTTTACAAAGTTACTATTTCAATAACAAATGCAGGAGACAAAAGCACGCCTCCTCTTATAATAAGAGACACTGTTATAGAAAAGAGGGTAAAGCCTCCCAGCTCAATCCTTTTTGGAAGGGAGGAGGTTAGCTATGCATTTACAAAGAAAACATGGAAGATTCCTTCAATAGAACCAAAACAAGACTACTCATTCACCTATTTTGAGGAAGGGCCAGTCAGCAAAACAGGTCTGCCAGACGTTTACGGTGCTGACCCATCAAAGATATACAAGACAATGGTTGTTGTGCCAATAATAAGTGAAGAACACATATTCAGTGGCACAGTTAGGATAGAGCAATTCAGCTTTGGGCTTTTGGTGATTTTAGGCATTATCATATTAATCAAACGCAAGAGGAAGAAGAAGGAGTGGTATGAAGAGAAGTTATTTGCTGCTAAGGTAGGAAAGCTACGCCAGATTGAGAGATATCTGAACCCACTTAAGAAGGTGTGAGTTTGAAAAAAATAATCGTAGTGTTCGCCATAATAAGCCTCATCTTTCTAACACTGTTATGGGAAGAAAGTAGCATCTCAAAGGACAAATTGTTTGTTCAAAAAACTACAGCGCTGAACCCATCTGACTTCAGTGTGGAATGTTATAATAACAAGATTATACTGAGGCCTAAGAGAAGAGACCTAATACCAAAGACATTCCACCCAAGACAAGCTTTTATTAATTCAGAGTCAAGCTACAGCATGGCAAATGCAAGCATGGATAACAATGCAGTAAGGATTGATTTCTCTGCAAATGCATTGCAGCTGCAAAAAGGGAGTAAGGTAGATATCACTCTCTTCTCATTATCTGAAAAGATAAGAATAGAATCGGCCAGGTGTTGGACTTAATCATATAAGGAGAACCCTTTTAACAACAGCTGCCACAACAAAGAGAACAGTCATTAACATAAAGAGAGCTTCATGGACAGCAGAGCTAACAGCGCCCTGTACCATGTCTATAGTGGGAGTTATAGCTACTTGCCCATAACCTGTCACAGGGTCGATTCCCACGACAAAGAGGTCTCTTGTATAATACGTGCCAGTGCCTGTTGCGTTATATGTTATGTTTACATTACCACCATTTGGAATTGGATTAAGCTTCCACCAGTATGATACACCATCATACATAGTTCCCGATATACTCTGGTTGCCTGTGTAGTTCAGAGGGTGCTGTATGCTCTCATTCAAAGCATCGTATGGGAATACCCTTATCTTTGAAACCTGCACAGTAAAGTTCTGAGGTATTAAGTCATATACGTACAGGGTTGGAGTGTATTGATTTCCTATGTTAGACACTGTTATATTTATGTTCCACAAGTTGTTGCTTAATGACTTTACAACCTTCCTTACCCTGACCAGATAACCTCTTAACAAGTATATCTTCTCATATATGGTGTAATTGCTGTCAAAGTGATACGAGCTCCTGTTCTTCCTGAAGTTCCTGAATACAGCATCTGAGAGCGTGTAATTGGCTCTGCCCCAGTATATTGGCACAACACCTCTGTTATATGTTCTGTTCTCAGACCAAGGCGTTACCTTCCACCTATCTGGCGTTATTATTGGCGTACCCGTGCCTGTTTTATTTGTGCTGTTTACCCATTGCCTTGGCTTCAGCTTAGATATGTTTATAGGATATGTCTTAACAAGTGGAGTCGTGTTATCCTTTGGGTCTAGAGAAACGTTATTTGGGTTATGGCTTCCAGAAATCCAGATGGTCATAGACGTTACATTTATCATAACGCCTGGGTCAGCAGTTGACACATTTGACTTGAAGGCAAGGTCTCCACTGAAGTTCTCAAAGTCTCCTCTTTTCTTCTCAACGTAGACATGGCTCTTCACGCCTTTAACCAAGACATTATTTAGAGAGATATTGCTGCTCACATTCAGGGTTTTGAAACCTATGGTCATATTCTGCCAATCAACAAGAATTGGCGTTTGAGTATCTGGGTCTATGTTTACCTGGGTTCTTACATAGAAATTGCAACTTATATTATTCCCAGGAGGAGACACGCTTAATGGATTGTCTGAGTTGCACCAGTGAAGTATGTTGTATGGGAAATTTGTCCTGTTCTGGCTTGACCTCTCAGAACTGTTGTACCAATAGGTATGCTGCCATGTTATTATTGGCTCTATGGCATTGCTTTGGTTTATGTAAAGCTCGGTGACATTGCTGATTCCTATGTTGGTGAAGTTAATCCTTATGTCAAGGTCAGTGGTTGTATTCGTTAAAATTCTTGTCTGGTATATGGGGCTTGGGCCAGCAAGAGTGCCATTCTCAAAATATTCAACAGTGATGTTCAGCGGGGGCTTTGGCAGGTTTTTCTTTGTGTAATACTCTAATGTTACGCTTGAGCCGTTTTGAAGCTCGTTTATGTGAACAAGATATATGCCATTTCCTAATGTTTTTACTAGAACGCCCGAAGGGATATTTGTCCAGTTAAGGCCACCGCTTCTGTTAACGCCAAAATTTATGTCAGTCATAACTGTTCTGTTCGCATAGTTGCTTACAATTATCTCTCCATTAATTTTACTTACATTTACAGGCAACACCATTGAATCTCCAAGAGAATAAGCGTACTTTGAGGCATTGAATGTCAATGTAATGTACTCCCTTATCTCAAAGTTCAATGTGTCAACAGCAAGAACGCTGGGCAGAGCAAGAAGAATGAATAAAAATACAACTGTAAGCATTGTTTTTCGCATCTTTTCAACCCCACTGAACGTTCCAATAAACTTAAACCCCTTTATATTTATATTCTTAACTATTTGCAATTATGTTGGCTTTTCATAATACAAGCTGCCCAGCATAGAGTAAAGCACCATATTATTGCCTAAACTGTCTTGGCAGATGTCTGGATCTCTGCCAAAGGCAATGAAATCAGGGGAATTCCAATTGCTTGAGCTAACAATGTAAACCCTTCTATTGTTCCTATATACAAGGTAATGGGTGCCAGAAGCAGTTGTAAGCACTCTAACTTGCTTGCCTTCAAAGAGCCTCTCAGTGTTCGTCCAGCTTTCTCCGTCATCCGAGGACACCTTATGCCAGATGTATGACTGATTTTCATAGAATACATGTAGGTTGCCTGAAGCATCTCTGCTGATCGCAGGATGTCTTCCATAGCCAATAAAAACAGATTTATTCCACCGTATAAGCGAGAGGTTAAGAGGGCCTTTTGACCTAAGGAAGTATAGCTTATTACCAGTTGCCTCCAGCACGAGGGCCATACTGTTGGGCATGGCAATACAATCAAGGAACCTAACAGCAGAGAGGTTGCTGGCTACAACCCTTTTCTGCTTAAAGCTGTCGTTATTGTATGCCATGTAAGGCATGCTCCTGTTCAGGTAAAACAGCCATATGGAAGTATCTGGATTCTCCAGAGCACATGGGAATGTCCTGTGCATCTTTTTGTATTGGAAGAGCCTTTCAGCTCTAGACCAGGTATTGCCATTATCGCTGCTGTTCAATGCATACACTTGCATGCCATCAAGAAAACTGTGGAAAACACTCAATACATTATTCGAATCCTTCATTATGCTTGGTTGCGAGGCTCCAAAGTTTCTCCTTCCAGCTATTGAAAACTGCGTACCTAAACTTAGGTTTACATAGAAATGCGAGCTTGTGCTGTTTTCATTTCCATACCAGTCGCTAACTGAAGCTGTCACATTATGCCAGCCTCCCTCGAATTCCCAAGGGCTTGAAGCAATGATCCTATAACCTCCAGCAATTGGCATGCTTTCTATTATGCCCAATCTCTTCCACCTCAATGCTCCTGAGCTGTTTATCAGGACAGAGAGACTGTCTGGCTTTACTCCTGAAACCAGGTCAATTGCCTTTACTGTTACATTTACCCAGCTGTTGTTCCACTTTCCGCCTTTTGAAGGCCTTTCTATAACTATTATTGGGGCTTTTGCATCAAACCAATTTCTTACACTTATGCTATTTGCCCTTGACTTCCACTCATAGTCATCTGCCTTGCATGTTATGTTCCAGTTGTAATCTTTCTCTTCTGGGAAAACATAATACGCTGTGTAAATACCCAAGCTTTTATTGTATCTCATCTCTCTCTTCCTTATGATGGAGCTGTCATTAACAAAAAGCTCACAAGGCACTTTCTTCTGAAGCTCTCCGTCAGATATGTTAAATGGATACTGCCATCTCGTTTGTAAAGGACTTGCCACATGAAACTCGTCGTTGTTATTGACAAGAGGTCTTTCCCCTCCATAGTAAACAATCACTGGGTGCTTGGCAGTTACATGGCCTTTGATATATGAAGCACCTGAGCCATCCTGGATCCTGTAAGCTTCCCACGCCTTCATGTTGCTGTGGCTGACTTGGTTAGGAGAATTGCCATTGTCATGATATACAATATTTGTGTTGTTCATGAGAGATAGGACACTAATATTTATAGGCATAAAACCAGAACCATTAAAGTAAAAGCTCACATTGTAACCAATAGAGACATGTCTTGCTCCAAGTGCAGAGGCATATTCACTTTGGTCATTCAACGTTCCCCAACTAACGCTTATATCATCATCAGCAGAAACCTCAAGCAAGGTGTTGGCAGAGGAACCAGCGTTTACAAATATCAGCTTTTTATCAGCAGGAATGCTGCGCGTCCTGCTTCCCCCTCCCCAGTTTACAGTAACAGATGTCCCTACTTTTCCAAAGACCTGTGTTATCCTGGTTGAAGCAGTTCCATATGGGAACAAATAATATGTCGCATTTTTTCCCAGGGGCGTATAGCCAACATCTCTTGCTGTAAACGAATCGCTCTCTCCTGTAATAATCCATATGTTTTTATCTGCTTCAACCTTGGCAACTTTTCCAGCAGCCAAGTCATAGTATGGCACAGAGCTGCCAGGATTTATTGAGCTGATCTGCCTTGTTGCCAAAATCTGCCCTGTTGAGAAGTCTCTTATGTTGACGTTTACTGGAGGATTTTCGTATGTCATGAACCACAGCCTTGTGCCTAAAGAATCATGGTTGCTTGAAAGTATGTAGAATGTTTTGGCATAATAGCTGTGGTTGGCATGAACTGTAGCTCCTACAGAATACACTGCCCCCTCTAGGTCATTTAAATTTGTGTCCCATCTTGAAACCATGCCTGCATATATAAAAACAGGATACGTTGAGTGAATTATATAGTTGTCAGGTGCCATGTTTGTATTGTAATACCTCCATGTAGCTGCTTTGTTATAGAAGCAGGTGCTGTGAGCTGTTTCTCCGTCGTCATTTAGGTCTTCAAGGCAAATTGAGTTGTTATCATGTAAGGAAACAAAGTCTATTGTATTTGCCACTCTAACAAAATAGTGATATATGTAAAAATCTCCAAAATCTGGTTTTTCTTTGCTCCCACTCTCATTCGTATCAAAGTAAACATAGAACTTTGTTGTGCTTTTGTTACTTATGTTCAAGTCAAACGTTATTGTAACATATGGTCTCTCCTCACTGTAAGTGGTGTTCCATGTTATGAGATATGGGTGGCCTTTCTTTTGAGCGATTCCGTCTTCAGTTACAACCCTTATTGAATTTCTGTCAATACTGCGATGTGATAGGTAACCATAAGATGAGAAATTGATTTTTACTGTAATTGGCTCATTTAACCTGGCAAGGTTTTTCCTCTCATCGATGCTGAATTTAATTCTGTAGGCCCAGGACTTATTCCACCAGTTAGTATAGCTACTGTTTATCAGCTCGTTGCTCACATTCGTGTAATTTGCGTAAAAAGCCACTGACCTGTTCGGATACGCTTTGCCAACAGTAAATGGCTTCGGGTATTCTGTTTGGTCCCACGCGTCAAAGTTGGCGAGCTTGAAAGCCTCAACCCGTTTTGTGATGTTATTATTTTTCTCATTTGGCTCGCTTTTCTCATCAGCAGGGTCTGCTGACAGCAAGACACTGTGCTTTCCCAAACTAGGATACCAGAAGAAATACGTTGTGTTATGTGAAGAAGCAGAAATGTTCAGCCTTGTGCTGTTGTGGTAATTTCCATCTATGTAAATACTTATGTTTGTGTAAGGGGACTTTTTTGAACCCAAGTTGAACACAACGACCTTTATCAAGGTCCTATTTCCCCCATACAGTTTGCTTGGAATAAAAGTAATGTTTTCATCTCTTAATTCCAGCTCAGGGTAATTGCCTATGAACACTTGGTCAAAAGATGTCTTTGAATCATAGTTCATAGCAGAACAGCTGACATTCCACAGTATCACACCTTCACTGCTAAAGCTTCTGTTAAACTCATACAAGGCAGAGCTTACATTGTACCTCATAGGTCTTGACTGCCAGCCCCCGCTAATGTTGAAAGATATATTGCAGTGTGCATCACTTGCCAATGACTTGTTTATTGGATATCCTGACTTGTTTGTGTAGTTAGAATAGAAATGTGCCTGCTCTCCTGTTAATATAACGTTAGAACCTCCCTTGGCATCTGTTGAATCCCAGATCTGCTGTTTGCTTTCATACCTGACCTCTAAAAGCCTTGTAATGTTGTTGTTGTCTTCCAAGCTTTCTGTTATTTCGTTCTTTGGGTCCACAGACAGATTGACAACATATTTTCCAACCTTAGTTGCTGTCCAGAAGAAGACAGTGTGATTCCTTCCATGGCCAGAAATGTTCAGCCTTGTGCTATTTACATATGTCGTGTTTATCCAGAGTGTTACATTGACATAGACCGCTCTTTCACTACCGCTGTTGTTTACAGTTATGTTAAAGTAAATTTTCTGAAATTTCCTACCTACATCTGAAAAGGCAACAGAGCTGTTGCTGATATTGAGGTCAGGAGACGAGGAGATATGCACAGTGTCCGCATCTCTCTTGTCTTCGTAGTAATCAAGTGAGCAGCTTACATTCCAGTTAAAGTCTCCTGGATTCTCAAAGCTTCTAGCATACTCATAAAGTTTCTTGCTGGCATTGTACCTCATGTTTTTCCATCCTGTCCAGCCTCCAGAAACATTGAAGTTTACATAACAATGGCTTAAACTCTCTTCACCATATATGTCTTTGCTTAATTCATGCCTTCTAGGCGTTACATTAAACACACCAAGCTCTGTGATTTCTGTGTCGTTCCAGTAGACAGTATCATTCTTTAACGTGACATTGATAAGTATCGAACCAGGGTCTTCATTTTCCGGGATCTTTATCCTCAAATACCCGTAATCACATTTAGTGCCTGATGAACACGGAGCCACACAGCCACCAACCCATTCATGCTCGTGTTGAGGTGTCTCTGGCCCTAGAAGATAATCACAACCATCTCTGCAGTCAGTCAGAGTCCATGAGCTTCCATCGTCGCTGTATGCCTGGTCATCGTTGTCTGAGTCCTGACTGTCGTAGTTCAAATAATCTCCCTCTATCTTTGACTCATTGGCAAAATAACTGAAGAAATAGCCCCTTATTCCAGAAGGAGCGTTAGCAGTTCCGGCCGCCCCCCAATCAATAGTTATGTACCAATAGCCTCCTGATTTGTATGGTTTAAATCTGTTATATCTCACACCCGCTCTGTCATAGTCGTCCTCATTGTTCAATCCATACCAGTTCAGAGCAGGGAATGTTTTTCTAGCTTCACCAGCGTTCAGGTTGTCATAGTAAATGTAAAACGACTTTGATGACGAGGCAGTTATATTAACAGGAAATGAGAGCCAAACATCGTTGTTACTGCACCTTCCTATTTTTCTTGGCAGCTCTCTTCCAGCTTCTATATCGTAAACTCTGACATCTTTGCAATCTTCCCTTATGTGTGATGATGGGTCAAAGTGCAGATAAAGCACATCGTTAACCCTTGTTATTCCTTCACTTTCGGTTACCGTTATCTTTCTTCTTCTTTTCCAAGAAGTGTCCCACCAGCCAATAGGTAAGGCAGGGTCTGAGGCATTTGAGTAATTAGCGTAAAAAGTCACCTGCTGGCCTTCATACTTCGCTCCAGTGCTGTATTTTTCTCCAGAGTCCGTTTCGTCCCAAATTTTCAAGTAAGTTGTATATGAGACGTTAACTGCTTTTGAAGCGTTATTATTATTTTCCTTTGCCTCCCCTATCTTGTCTAAGGAGTCAACAGATACGCGTAAGGTTCTCGGTCCTCCCATCGCAGGTGTCCAGTTGATGTAAACTTTAACAGAGCTTCCACCAGCTATGTTCGTGTATGTGCTATTTATATATCTATTTCCATCCCAAAGCGAGATGTTAACATTGTTTCCCTGTAAGCTTCCGTTATTGAAAACAGAGATGTTAACTCTAGCTTTGTTTCCCTGTCTGAGTGCAGTTGGCACAGAGATGTTTTCAGAGCATATAACAAAATCAGGCGCTGCTCCTACGTCTATACTGTCATTGGCCTCCAAATGGCTTGAATAATCTCCCCCACAACTTACATTCCAGTAGAAATGCCCCTCTTTGGGAAAGGACATAATATATTCTGAAAGCCCCTTTGATTCATTGTACCACATATGATACCAAGGACTTTGCGTGCCACTGTAATTGAAAGTCACATTACAGTCCCTGTACGTTTCAACATTGCCATAGTCAACAGCCAGCTCATACCTTTTAGGAGTCACATTGTAAAACCTGCCTGTGCTTATTACAGTGTCATTCCAATAATCGTTGTCTGCTTTTGTGATTACATAGATAAGCACACTGCCCGGGTCATAGTCGGGAGGTATTGTGAGCGTTATATTTCCGTAATCACACCTCGTTCCACTGCCACAAGGGGCTCTTATTGCGCAGCTCCACTCTTGCTTATGTGAAACAGTTGAGCTTCCAATCCAGTAATCGCAAGAGCCATAGCAATCTGTATGAGTCCATGAGACACCATCTTCTGAGTACTGCACATCATCCTGTGCATTCTCCTGACTCCAATAGTTTAGCTTTCTTACCGTCATATTTTCGTCATTAACGTATTTGCTTGTAAAGTAAGCTCTTATTCCGCTGGGAGATGCAGAAGTTCCAGCTGCCCCCCAGTCAATAGCTATGGTCCAGTTACCATTGTCCTTATATGGTTTCATCCTGTCAAACCTTACACCTGACCTTGCATAGTAATTCTCGCTGTTGCGCCCATACCAGTTCACATTTGGAAACCGTGTTCTTGGACTTCCAGCTTTTGGGTTGTTGTAATATACAAAAAATGTCTTGTTTTTGTTGGCAGAGATATTTACAGGGAAGGAAAATTCCACATAATTATCAGAACAGTTTCCTATTTTTCTTGGAAATTCATGACCAGAAGCATTGACAACCCTGACATCGTTGCAATCTGCTCTTACTTTGCCACCTGGATTAAAAGAAACATAGACCACATCATTGGTTCTGGAAACACCATAGCTCTCTGATATGTTAAACATCAACCTATTAGCCCATGACTCATTCCACCAAGAATAAATGGGGTTAGCAGTAAACGTATAATTAGCGTAGAACCTTACATTTTCATTTGGAATTTTACTGCCTGTAGTATATGGCTTTGGTGTATCTGTTTCATCCCAAATGTCAAGGGAATCTGAAAAGACAGAATGACTTAACAGTATTAATAATAAGAATATTATTACAGCATTTCTCTTCATTTACCTGCCCCTATATTTCTTTTTTCTTGGCCTTCAGTGTTTTTAAGTCATAATCAGTATGTAAGAATTCAATAAACTTCTCCTTAATGCCTTTCTTCCTTTCCTCTTTCTTCTCTGCTTTCTCTTCGGCTTTTTTCACAGGGCTTCCTTTTATGGTTTCAAGAGCCTCTATTTTTTTCATAACAGCTTCGCTTTTTCTACGCTTCATCATGCCAAAGAGTCCTCTGAAGTCTCCTATTATGTCTCCTTTTAATGTGTGCTTTATCTTCTTGAAGAATTTCAGCTCCTCCCTCTTTTCAACCTTTTTCACTTTCTCACTTGGCATTTTCTTTGCCGCTTTTTTCATCTTCAAGCTTATGCCGATTATATCCTGAGTTAGCTCTCTTAGGGCAACTGAAGATGGTGCCTCTGGGTCAAAGATAACCACAGGTGTTCTATGAGCAATTGCTTCCTGTAATACCCTGTCTTCAGGGATTATTCCCAGTATTCTCTCTTCTGTGATGTTTTCCACTTCTTCTGGTAGGAGTTCATATTCGTACTCTCCAACCCTATTTATTACCACTCCCAAAACATTTTTCTTGAAGGCTTTAGCAAGCCTGGCGCATCTCAATGCCTCAACAACAGCAGGAAGCTCTGGGTTAGTGACAATCAAGATGTCATCGCTGTTTTCTATTGTAAGTATCGTTTCCTTACCCAAGCCATCAGGACCATCAAGTATGATAAGGTCTGATTCTTTCCTAAGCCTTCTTACAACCTTCATCAGCTCTTCCGGGTCTATGTCTTTTAGGTCTTTTAGCACCATAGAAAAGGAGACGATGGTTAGCCCAGATGGGTGTTCTATCAGAACATCCCTGATTTTCATCTTCCTTTTCAGCACCTTGTCAATCGTGTGCTCAGCAGGCACAAGACCTAAATGCAAACCTGCTGTCGGAGAGGTAAAATTTGTTTCAACGAGAATATTGTCATATTTATTTTGCTGCAGTAGTGCAGACATGTTAACAGCTATTGTGGTCTTCCCAACACCTCCCTTTCCTGATATAATGCCTATAACCCTGGCCATAACAGCACCACTCAACAGTAATAAACATAACAGGAATTTATATAAATAGGTAGTGCCTAAGAATTACTGGTTCAATATATTGAGTGAAGACTATGAAAAGAGCCATATCTGGAATTGGTGTGCTTATAATTTTTATAGCTTTGATTCTCGTAGCTGCTGTGGCAGCCATGGTTTTGCTCCAAACAGTTAGCAGCTTGGAAGGTCAAGCATTGGCAACTGGGAAGGAAACCAAAGGAGAGGTATCCACAAAACTTAGGATACAGTCAGTCATAGGGAAGACAGACAATGCAGAGAACCCCACGAAGGTGGTCTATCTCAGAATTACTGCTAAATTAGCCCCTGGTTCCTCTGATATCATACTGAATCACACGATATTTAGATATGCAACAGAGAATGAGGTGATTGCAGGAGCTGCATATAATACAACACCTCCTGGGGAGAACTCCCCAGAAGGGGCATATAAATCAACAAACAACATAACATATTCTGCTGTTTTCTTGAATTATCCCCCTGACATGTCCCAGAATTTGAAGACAGCTGTTAAGGAAGGAGACATTGTTGAATTCTGGTATAAACCAACAAACCTCAGAGCAGACACAAATGTTGAAATCTCATTTATTCTGGGAAGCGGAGCAACAGAGACAGTTTACTTCAGGACTCCTTCTGTGCTAAGGGGACAGTATATGAGCCTCTTCCCGTAAAGCACAACAAATCTTTAAATACTTAATCCTTTTAATACTCTTAGCTAATAGTATAAATGAGGTAATGGAATGAGACTGCAGAACAAGAAAGTGCAAAATTTGGACGAATTGCTAAAATCAACAGTAGGCGAATACGAAGAAAGTCCTGAAGAGGAAAAGCCAGAAACAGAGGATATAGAAGGGGAAATAGAGGAAACAGAGGATGAGGAAGCAGAGAAGAAAGAGGAGAAAGAAGAGAAAAAGGAAGAAAAAGCAAAGGTAGATGTAATAAAGCCAGAAGAAAAGAAGACAGAAGTGGTTGCCCCAGTGACCTCTGTAGCTATAAAACAACTGGAAGCGCGCCTTACGGAATTGGAAGGCGCGATAAATATGATAAAAAACACCAATAAGGTAACTGCTCAGCGCCTGGAAAACGTGGAAAAGAACATAGAAGACCTGCTTTCAATATATGAGCTGGTTACTAATCAGATAAATCCATTTATTGACGAACAGATAAAACAAGAAAAGCTGCCTCGTGAGGAGAAAGCAGAGAAGAAGACGGAGGAGGCACCAATTAAGAAGAAAGCTCCAAAAGAAGAAGTAAAAACAATAGAGAAAGTTGGGGGTAAGAAGGTCTTATTAGATAGCCTAGACCTCTCAAAGGCAGAGACAGTTGCGGATGTTATAGAGTGGCTTAAATTTCTTATATCAAAGGTGGGACATCAGGGCTTGGAAAGAGTGTTGGATTATTATGTGGTTGTTGGTTGGATATCAGAAGATGTGAAGCAGCAGTTAATAACATACAGCAAAGGAATTCGTGTCCCAGATGAACCTGTTTATGACACAGAGGTCTCAATGCCCAAACTGGATGCAAAAGACCATGAGGAATCACTGAGGTATATAGGCAAGATAAAAGGGTTTGTAATATAGGTGTTTAAATGGGTTTTAGCACAGTTGCTGCACAAGCAATATTTTTCATAGTTGTAATCTTAGCAGCTGTTTCTTTATCTGCTGTTTTTATATCCTATATGGATGCAACAACCGCTGCAACAGGCCTGCGTTCTAGGACTCTTATAAAACAGATGAGCACGGACATTGTTGTGACAGATGTCGTTGCCAATGCCACTAACTTTACTGTTTCTCTTAGAAATGTTGGTGACACAATCCTTGTTCCGAACCTGACAGATGTGTTTATAAGTGGAGCATATGTCAGTAGGAGCAATAGGACCGTTTATGTTGAGGCTTCAACAGATACAAGGAATTCTGGTTTATGGGACCCCTATGAGAGGCTTATCATAAAGGGATGGACTTTGGGGAATCACAGGCTCACAGTAGGCCAGACATATGAGATGAAGGTAGAGGAAGAGCACGGCATTTCTGCCACATATGAGTTTGTGCCTAGCGATGGACCTATATAGGAGAGGTCTATATGGATGCTATCGGTATAGAGCAAATAAAAAATAAAGAGAGACCTCCAGAAGTCCTATCGTTTACTATAAGAAGGGATGAGTTCTGCAGGAAGCTTGGAGGTGGCTTGCCAAGAGGAAGCATCACATTGCTTGAAGGAGAAGACGGAACTGGAAAGAGCTTGATATCACAAAGAATATTGTATGGGCTCTTAGAAAACGGTTTTACTGTAACATACATAAGTACTGACCTCTCAACAAAGGACTTCATACAACAAATGCAGTCATTGAATTATGATATCGTTAAATATCTGCTAAACAAGCAACTCCTTTTTATCCCTGTGTTTCCGATAACCAAAAAGCTTAGAAGCAAACCAAAAAACCTTATAGAAAGAATGATGAGCGCACCACACCTTTTTGAAAACCAAGTGATAATAATAGACTGCTTGACTGTTATGCTGGAAAATGGGAAGATGGATGGGGAAACTAAATTTAAATTTTCTAATTTTCTCAAAAAGCTTACAGGCATAGACAAGACCCTACTGATAACACTCATACCTGGCTCTACAGCCGAGGATGTGCACCAATTCTTAACAAGCCTTTGCGATAATATTTTAGTGCTAAAAAGCAAGATATTGGGAACTGACTTGAAGAATTACATCACTGTAATCAAATGGAAGAGAACAAAGGGAGAGGTAAACAAAATAATAGGTTTCAAAGTTGAGCCCAATATTGGATTTGTGTTGGATATCTCATCATTCGCTGGTTGAGGTGCTTTTATGAAGACAGGCAGGGAAGGGAATGCAGTAATGCTGGTTATTATTCTGATGCTGGCATTTGCGATGTTGGCTGCATATATATTTACATCAAATGTGTCAGAGGCTTCATACTCTGAAAAAATTATTTCTTCAAACAACTCAAGTGCCCTGTCTTCTGGCTTCCTTAACAAAAGCAAGGAGAAAATTATTACTGAAGGACCAAAATAGCAAACTTTATTTAAACCCAATACCTTTTATCTCTGTATGAAAAAGATGCCTAAGCAGAAGGTGCAACAGCTTATAAGAGATAACCCTCATTTGGCAGAAGCTCTTAAAAAAATAAAAAAAGAATTTGGAAAACTACCTGTATTTTACGAAGAGCTTTCTCTTGATATGCTAGGGCAAAGAGAGTATAACATTATATACCCTGTTTCTTCAGTTCTTTTCGTTCACGCATACAAGCTTATAGGCGATGAGCCGAAGTATAATGTGATTGAACCTAAACTCACAGCACAGGAAGAGAAGTTGTATGAGTACATCCTTACTAAGATAACTCAAATAGCACCCAAATTCTATGATAAGAAAAAATCCCATTTCCAAAACCTGCTTACTATGGCAAAAGAAACAGTAAAGTTCCAAAAGCAGAGCGCTTTCCAAAATTTTATAGATAAGTACTTCACAGAGGAAACAAAACCAGTAATCAGCAAGAAAACATTTGACAAGATAATGTACTTTATAAAGAAGAATATTTTGGGTTACAGCATCATAGAGACATTATTTGATGACCCGTACATAGAAGACATATCAGGAGGCATGAGCGGTATTTTTATTGTCCACAAGATATTTGGCAACATAAAAACAGAGATTAGATTTGAAACAGAGGACGAATTGGATGAATACCTCTTTCTTTTAGGAGACAAAATGGACAAGAAGGTATCAATGGCAGAACCAATAATAGAGGGAGCCACACCTGATGGCTCCAGGATAGCAATTTTGTACGGAAAGGACGTGTCTAGAAGAGGCTCTTCATTTACCTTAAGAAAATTTGAAGAACATCCTCTCAGCATAATTGACTTGGTAAGAGAAAACACCATGAGTTCTGAGGAAGCAGCATACTTCTGGCTCTGCCTTGAGCATGGCATGAGCGGCTTTATTTGCGGAGAAACAGCGTGCGGAAAGACAACCACTTTAAGGGCCTTAACAGCCTTCATAAGACCCAATC